>Ga0209614_1000823_pt1 | contig 25928 bp, 22 predicted proteins | sample BlaSprsedimmetaG_FD_185484 | JGI IMG/M metagenome (GOLD analysis project Ga0209614, IMG submission 185484) | Hot spring sediment bacterial and archeal communities from California, USA to study Microbial Dark Matter (Phase II) - Blank Spring... ... | reverse complement strand
TAAAATAAAAACGTAAAAGTATGTGAGTAAACACTCAAATAATGGTTTACTGCCCATGATAAAAAACAATTTTCATAATGAATAGGTTTAACCTATGTGACATGAATTTAGAGAAATGATTCGGAATGAATTGGAATAGACTAAATATAATGGAGTTAGATGAAGTTGGAAGAAGTTAGAGGAAGTTAGAGGAGTGGTGAAAAGTAAGCTGTTAATTCATGGTACTTGGGTTTAAAGCAAAGCATTTTAAAAAGCAAAAAGCACGCCAAGCCTGGCGTGCAAAAAACTTAAGGAAGTCAGAATACAAGAGTTAAATTGATTCAGTTTCTACAACCTTTGCCAGCAAATCGGCGTAGGGTATTAGGAGGTAAGTTTTCCCCTCGAACTCAACCTCGGTTCCCGAGTATTTCTTGAAAACCACCAGATCGTTAACGGCAATTTCGGAATTCTCGATGTTGCCTACGGCAACTACCCTTGCCCACGATGGTTTTTCCTTGGCCGTGTCGGGTATAATAATTCCCGATGATGTAACCTGTTCAGTGTTATCATCGCTCAGGTCGAGCACAACATGTTGGTTAACTGGTACTAATTCCTTCATATCGAACAAATTTATTGGGTTTGAATATTAAGTAGACGTTTAATTTTTTGCTGGTCGAATCCTACCACCCACTCGCTACCAATGTTGGCCTGCGGGACACCCTGTTGCCCGGTTGCTACCACCATTTGGCGGGCAGCCTCATGGTCGCGCGATACGTCGATATCTGTAAATACTATCCCATTCTTACGGAGGAAACTTTTGAGCGTGTTGCACCATGGGCAGGATGGGGTTGAGTAAACGGTTACGCTTTTTTGTTGAGGCGTGTTTTGTACTTTTTGCTGGTAAACAGCATTCTCAAATAACTGTTTATAGAATTGAGTATCGTGGCAACCCTTTACCATATCCTTAAGTTGCCCTTTTCCAAAAACTAGAAGCGACGGTGCACTGGTTACCCCGTAGTATTTATGTATTTCAGGATAATTTGGGGCATCAACGTAATATACATTGTCCATTTTAACTGCTGTAGCAGCTTCATTTACTGCGCTGAAAGTGCAATCGCTTACTCCTGTTCCTTTTTTAAACACTAGTAGGTATGCCTTATCGGTTGCTTTGATTTGTTCCGTTAACTCATTTAACGTTTTAACCTCTTTCATATCTTATGTTTTTAATCCGTCAATTCAAATATCAAACCAATTACAAAAGTATGCAAATATGTCAATTTGAAATATGACAAGTTTGCTTATGTTGAAATTTTGTCACATGTAGTTTTTGCTATTTTTGTTACACAAAAAATGACATTTGCCAACAAGTAATGTCTGTTCACAGAAAAAAGGCAGCAAAATGTATCGTAAAATAAAACACAACGTATGATTTAGGAAAATTTGTAGTTGTTTAAAGTAAGGTACATTATGGGTAGAGTTTCAATAAATAAACACGTTTTAATAGTATTCCTTTTAACAATATCTTACCTAGCTCTTTCAAGTGTTCCCAAGCAAGAAACCCCAAAGGTTGAGGAGCTTATTGTTCTGGCAAGGCAATTCGAAAATGCTGGCAATGCCAACCAAGCAGTTTATTACTACAATAAGGCTGCAAATGCTTACTGGCGAGCTAACGACTTTCGAAGTGCTATCGCATACTTTGAGAAAACCATTGAAAATATTAAAAAGGTTGGTAATAGGAATGGAGAAAAGCTTTTATACATCAATCTTGGATTACTTTACACTGAGATAGCTGATTATGTACATGCTCAAAAGAGTTTTGAGAACGCACTAAGTATTGCCCGTTCCTCTGGGAAAAAGCAGGACATTGGTCAAATTTTATATAATATTTCAACGGTTCAGATTGAGCAGGGAAACTATCAGGGCGCATTGTCAAATCTTACTAAAACAGAAGCTCTAGCCCAGGAGGTTGGCGATCAGAAATTGCTACGTAATGCATACTACAACTACAACAGGGCTTACGAGGGGTTAAAGAATACCGAAAAAGCTGCTGAGTATTTTAGCCTGTATGCCATGCTAACCAAGAAAATACAAGCCGAGGAAATCAGAAAGAAAGAATTGCAGGCAAAAGCAATGGTTGATAGCGCTGGCAGGGTTGTGCAACAGGTAGCACAGGAAAAGGAGCATACCGAAAAGAGACTTGTTGAAACAAGTAAGGAACTGAAAGAAAAGGAGCAAACCCTTAAAGAGGTCGAAGAGTTAACCCGTGAGCAGCAAATGCAAATAGAGCTTTTAAATGCTGAGATGAAGTTGCGCGACGCAGTAATTCAGCACCAAAAGTTGCTTCAAAAGGTTTACATTGGCTTAACACTATTTTCGTTGGCATTTGCAGCGGCACTCTATTACGCATACCTTCAGAAACGCAGGGCAAATAGATTACTAAATGAAAAGAATGAAGAAATATCCAGGCAGCGCGATGCTATTAGCCGTCAGGCCGATGAGTTACGTGAGCTAAATTCCCTCAAGGATAAGCTATTCTCAATTATTGCCCATGATCTTAGGAGCCCACTTTTCTCCTTAATTACCATGCTAAACATTGCAAAGGAGGGCCATTTTTCTCCTGAAAATTTCAAGGAGATACTCGATGAACTCTCAGTTAACGTTAGCCACACTACAGCACTACTTGAGAATCTCTTAACCTGGGCTAAAACCCAAATGCATGGGGTAAAAGTCAATCCTCAAAATTTCGATTTAAATCAGCTGGTTAATTCTCGTATTCAACTTTTAAACGAGGCTACACAAGCCAAGGAAATTCAACTTAAAAATAATATTTCACGGGGAACCTTTGTTTTTGCCGATACCGATATGGCTGATATTGTAATTCGTAATCTGATTTCCAATGCCATTAAATTCTGTAATGCTGGCGATAGGATCACGATATGGAGTACTACCGGTGCGGATAGGGTAACTGTATGTGTTGAGGATACCGGTAGGGGTATGACACCCGATGTGCTTCAAAAACTTTTTGGCACCCAAATTACCTCCACACCTGGAACTAGGAATGAAAAGGGTACGGGATTGGGCTTGATTCTTTGTAAAGAATTTGTTCAAATGAATGGGGGTGAGATTTGGGCAGAAAGCCAACCCGATATGGGTAGCAAGTTCTTCTTTACATTGCCAAAAGCCAGTGTTTAAAGGTTGTTCAATTTCTATTTTGACCAAATCATTAGGGGGTAGTTTTTTCTAACCCCTTTTTTATTGACTTTAAACCTTAAATTTTATATTTTTAGAACAAATAGAAAATTCTATGAGTATAGCCCTTATTAAATATTTATCGGAGTGGGGGAAACGTCCAGGCGATTCATACAAGGAGCCAGGGCCGGTTGTAACCATCTCGCGCGAAATGGGATGTCCTGGCAAGCAGGTTTCTTCTACCCTAATTGAGGAATTGAATAGGAGGTATAGGCTAAAAAATGAGTTAGCCTGGCGTTGGCTGGCAAAGGAGGAAATTCTTCAAATTGCTTCTGCTAAACTTGGTTTACCCAAGGAAGAGATTGACTATGTTTTTGAAGCAAAGCGAAAGGGGATAATGCAGGAGATCCTTGAATCGATGTCAACCAAGTACTACAAAAGCGATAGACACATTCAGAATACAGTAAAAAGCATTATTAGATCCGAAGCCTCAAAAGGGCATGTGGTTATACTGGGAAGAGGCGGTGTAGCAATAACCCGTGATATTCCACGTTCAATCCACATACACCTTGAAGCACCCTTTGAATGGAGAGTTTTGCGGGTTGAGGAAATGTACCATTTTGAACCCAGGGAGGCTGAACTGTATGTTCGTGAAATTGACCGTAAGCGCGAAGAGATTAGGGTTTATTTTGGTGGGAAGGACACTGATTATACCCGCTTTGATATCACCTTTAATGCCATGACCCTATCGGTTCAGGAGATTGTTGATACTATAATTCATGCCATGGAGGTACGTAACCTTATAATGTAAACCTATCCAACGTGTCCAATAACTATTTTTATCCCTAATGCGATTAGGATTAACCCACCAAAATCTCCATTCTTTTCCCGATTGCGCTACCAATACTTTTCCCAAAAAGCATGCCAAGCATGGCTACTATAAAGGTGACTGTACATATAATAAGGTATGCATGAAAAATATTTACAATAACTGCTACAAACCCTATTCCTACTGCAAATGCATCGATACTGGTTGCTAATGCAAGGGTGAAAAGTACTTTTGGGTTTAATGGATCAAGAGTGCTGTTGTTCTCATCTCTTCCGAAAGCCTCAATAATCATTTTTATGCCAATAAGGCACAGTAACGCCAGCGCTAACCAATGGTCGATAGGCTCAATTATTGATTTTATGGTCATTCCAAAACCCCAACCCAAAAGAGGCATGGTTGATTGGAAAAAAGCAAATACAAGTGCAATTCTAAAGGCTTCCCAAAAAACAATATGCTTTCTTGCAATTCCGCACGTAATAGAAACAGCAAACGTATCGAATGAAAGGCCAATAGCAAGAAGAGTAAGTGTAACAAAAGACATGATTGGTTAAATTTCGACAAAGATAGGGATTATTAAAAGAAGTTGTTGGTTGATAGTTGATGGTTGACAGTAAGAGTATGACCCGTGAGGGTATTGTCATGCAGAGCTGAGCCGAAGCATCTCTTAAAATTTTCTATCCTTTTAACCTTTATGATTGGGTTTTGCAAAATTGCTTTTTGGGATATTTCCCTTTTGCGATGCAACGCTACATGTTTGCTCTTTGGCCTATGCACTGCGTGCATCGCCAAATGCTTAGTATGCCTCAATGCCAGGGTTCAAACCCTGGGCTAATCCGATTTGCCCTTACAGGGCGATTAGTAGAGCGAACGCACGCGCCAGGAGACGCGCGCTAACGAGGGAGAGATCCTTTGCTGCGCTCAGAATGACAAGCGAAGTATATAGTTGTTGACTTCGTTTAACGGTTAACGTTTAACGGTTCACGAACCTCCTTTAACTTTTAACGTTTAACTTTTACCCTTTGGTCTTTATCCTTCCTTACCTACTTCCCTATAACCTCAATTTCAACCCTTCGGTTCAATGCACGGTTCTCTTCGGTATCGTTGGGGGCCACCGGTACGGTGTTGCCAAATCCGCGTACCTGCAGATTACTAAAGCCATTCTCAATGAGGTATTGGGCTACCCTCTTGGCTCTTTCTTCAGCAATCTTGTCGTTATTGATGGCCTCAAGGTCATCGGCGTGGCCCTGAACCTCAATCTTAATACCCGGATTTTGTCGCAGGATGTTGATAAGGCGGTTCAGCTCAGCTACTGTTTCGGGACCCAGGTCAGCCCTGTTGATATCGAATCGGATGTTGAGCTCAAGTTTGGAGCCAATAGCTATGGGTTTAAGCAGCACATCGCGTGTAACATTCATGAAGGTGGTAACTTGGTTCAGGTTAAGATTTTCGGCATAGTACCAGTAATCGTCGGCAACAACCTCAAGGGCGTAAATATCATCGGCCATGAACGATATTGCATAATCGCCGGTTTGGGGGTTGGAGTAAACCGATGCCACAATGCTATTGTTCTTGGTGTTAATCAGGTTAATGCGAGCCCTGAGCGGCTTAACCAACAGGGCATCTTTTACAGTACCCCTGAGGTTTGTACGTCGTACTTGTGTAACACCTTCGGCTGCCAGGTCTTGAGCCGAAGGGCTGAAGTTGATACGGCGTATCTTTTCATCAAATACAAAGTTAACCTCAAACTGTTTGTAGCCGTTGAACTGAACCCGGAAGTTGTTTTGGCGCAGGTCAAAGTTTTCGTAATAAATGTTGTTAATATTGACTATGTACTCATCGGTAACGGGAGCATAAATAACAAACTCGCCGTTTTTATCGGTAAGAGTGGAGTATGTATTTCCACGGCTATCGGTGGCCGTTACCCTAACATTTGAAACATCAACCTTGCCTAAGCCTGAGAGTTTGCTACGGTTCAGGATAACTCGGCCAAAAACCTTATTCTTTTCAACAAAGGGGATATACAGGGTCATATCCTTATTTAGTGTAAAATTGATGTCAATGTCGGCTTTAGAGAATGTTCCTGCTTCATTGCCAACAGGGTTGTAAGACAGTTCATAAATTCCTGCGGGAATTTTTTCATAAACCACTTCGCCATATTGGTTTGAAAGTAATTCACCAGAAGTAAAATCAGCATACTCCATGGCATCACTATCAACCCGTTGAATATTTACTAAAACATTTTTAATTCCTGGTTCATTCTCATTCATTATCCTATTACCGTTGAAATCCTTAAAAAATACAAGTTTCAAGGTGTGGAACTTTAAATAAGGCTGTTGAAATCCAAACTCCTTCCGAACGCTAGCCTCAAAGTACATATTCTGAAAACGCTCAACAGCTTCGGTTGGCGTTACCCTTGATTGTATGGTGTAAACGTTTAAAAATCGTAGCTGCCAATCTTTAGGTAGATACCAAAAAATTTGAGAAGTTATATTGGAGTAGCTTGACTTTGAAACTAAATCGTTAGAGTATGAAATATTTACCTGTAGGCGCAACATTTCTTTGTAGATGTATGAATCAAAGTAAGGCATAGCCCTTAAAAGTCTGTTTGGTCGGGAAGCGTAATACCAGCTAAACTGCTCGTATATTGAACGGGGGCCATTGGTGTACATGGCTTGAAAGCCCCAACGCGGTTGTCTTAGATTAAGTGAGAAGTACTGATAATTAAATTTTGCACGTGTAGGAGGTATGGAAAAGGTTGAATCAACAAAATAAATCGGTTTGTGGATTACATTTACAAACCCAGTAAAAACTTGTGCGGTTAGGGAACTACCGGGCTTCTCGCCTTTAAACCGGAAACCTAAATTGAAATTGTAGACAAACGTTGAGAAATAATCTTCGCCTCGTCTAATAACGGGGAAAATATCTGAAGCATTAAATTCAAAACCTGGCCCAGTAAAAAAGTGAACCCTGTTATTTGGGAAGTACCCCCAAGTAATTAGCTGCTTATGGAAGTTAGTAAATGGTTGTTTAATTAAGTTGTAAGTACGGTAATCGCCAGGGCTATTCCGGTTGTCAATAGCATAGTACTGTATATTGTTTTTATCATTAAAAGTATAAACAAATTGCGACATTAATTCAGAGCGACCATTAAAGCTTGAGTTTAGAAAGGGTTGACCAGATTTAAAACGGACTGATGCATTCAATTTTTGGGTATTGTAGTTTGCATAGGCAGTATGACCTAAAGCAACTTTATTAAAAACAGTATCGTTTGGTCTTCCAAATTCTACCTGGTTATAAGCAATATCGTAACCTATTCTTAATCTTTTTATTGGAGCAAGTCTAAAGCCTGTTATCCCAATAGTTGAAGTGAAATTTTCATTAAGCGATTCGGTATAAACGCCTCCTAACTTAAAACCATAATTTTGTGATGGAGAAAATTCAAATTCAGCACCAAAATTATTTTGTGGATTTAAAACTCTTTGAGTTGCAATGGCTTCAAATTTCATTTTCTTTGAACTAAACCCAGCACTCCCGCCTCGTCCGTATAGACTGCTTTCAATGCTCTTATTAATATCACCAGCCTGAAAAAAATATTTACCATTCCGATAACCAATCCACATTCTGTTATAGCGATAAAGATTTTCAGCTGGTGTTGTATTATCGTTGTTATAAAAAAAGTAGATCTCCCTTTGTTTGCGAAGTAAGATATTTCCTTGTATAATTGATGCATAGGCTGGTTTTGCATAGTTTGAGAAAAGCCCTCTGGCAAAAAGTTCTGCAATTAAGACCCTTCGTGACTCGGGGATATAATTCGTGTATGAATATGATAAATTTTTTAACCAGCTGGTAGCGTGGAATGTGCTATCGATAGTTTTCGCTTGTATATTCAACTTAAATAAATCGCGGCTAGTTTGTATTTCTTTGTCTAGGTAAATGTCAAAAACAACAGTAGAATCGGTATAAGGAGGAATATTTATATCGCAAATGTAATTTTTTAGTCGTGCTGAACCAATGCCTAAATAGTTGTCAGCCTCAAGGTTAATACTTACAAGTTCTTCCCTATTCCCTCTATTTTCAACTTTTACCTTAATGGGTGCATATCCGGTTTGTTGGTCCAAATATTCAAATCGTGTTAGGAATTTTACCTTAAGGTCAACTTCACGGGGAACCTTAACAAAACTGTACTCATTCTTAATAAGATTACCACGAGAATTTGATATTGCAGCAATTATTGAGTACCCAATATCACCTCTAACATTTTCACCAACTGCAACCCTAACGGGTATTAGTGTTGAGTCGAGTGGGGGGAGTGTTAACTCTTGCTTCTCATAACCTAAAACTTTCCAACCTGAAGGAACAGTTAGCTGAAATGTGAATGTTTGTGATTGCGACGATTGATTCACTATTTTAACCACGTTGAAAATAGTCTTACCTTTACTTGCCTCAACGCTATGCTTAACAAATTTTATATCGATTTTTGGGGGTTCGTAAGTATTTAAAAAAAAGTATTGCCCCATAATATTATGGGCAATCAGAATAAAAGGTAATAGTATTATCTTTTTAAATTTTTTTTTCAAATCATTAAGGATTAACCTCAACCAAAGTAAAAATTAAATCAACAAAGTAGTAATCGGGCTGCTTTCCAAGTAATGGGGTAGCAGTACCACATTCGTAGGTAATAACAATTTCTCCAGTAACCGGTAATGCACCAGGATCGTTGCCTTCAACTATATTTTGATCTGCTGCAGTAAGTGTAATATCGGTAATATTAACGCCAGGAATGGTGCTAGTGGGTTTTATTTGTATCGATGATAAAGGCAAATTAGGGGCTGCCCCATCGGATTGAATAGTTGCAGCGCTGGCTCTAACCATTACTTTCCATCCAATACTAGTACCATCACCACCTACATCTGATGTGTCCCTGTAATGTATATTTAATCGGGTCCAGTTACTCAACGTTTTCCCTGAGGAATACTCAGTAAGGGATTTAAAATTAAAAGCAACTGACCCACCCGATGTTACCCAGATTCGTTTAGTTATATTCTGAGCCATTACCCTACCAGGGATAAAGGCAGTAAAAACCAGTATTGTTAGAAAATATAAAAAAACTTTTATAAACCACCTCCAACAGGCCATTACCGGTATATTAAAATGAAAAGGATAGGGCTAAAGCCCTATCCTACTATTTTGGAACTAGTTCTAGAAAAACGTTAGTAATATACCTATCAGGGGTTAAACTTTGAGCAAGCAATGTGCTTGTATTCATTGCACCTTCACCGGTTCCCAAACGCCAGCGAATGGTGAAGTTGTTTTTATCGGCTCCACCTGCAGCAGCACCTGCCACTCCAGTAACAATGTTCTGTGCCCCATTGGTTAATGCTAATACGGCAGTAGGCAATGCCCAGTTTGCTGGGTCGTTACCAGTTCCTGATTCACTTAAATCAAGGCCTACATTGTCAAGAGGCATAGTGTTAGTAGCATTGTCCTGACCTATAAATGTAGCGTCTTCGGCTCTAATGGTAACATCAAAGTCCTGAGAGGCTGAAACGGTAAAGTTTGTTTGGTAACGAGCATCTCCACCACCGTTATTGATACCAGAGGTGTACTGGCCTATTGTATTTACAACAAAATCAATATTACCACCTGAAACAACGGTTAAGCGTAAGATAGAATTCAGCGTGACAGACACAGGAATAATAGCCTGGTCGTTTACTGCCTGCCCAAAGCCGGCCTGGCTTAGGAGTAACATGGTTGCTGCAAAAAATAGTTTTCTCATAGCTGTAAGTGTTAAGTTAATAAATAGTGTTTAGAGAATTTATTTCCAGTCAATAGAAATATTTTTATAAAAATAATATATTTTTTTTTTCACATGCAAATTTTGTTGATAAAATCTTTATTTATGGGGATAAAAAGATTGTTAGGCTTGGGGAAGGGGGGTAGGGTAAAGTTAAAGGTTAAAAGTGAGCAGTAAAAGAAAATGCGTGAGCCGTGAACCGTGAGCCGTTAAACGAAGTCAACAACTATATACTCCGCTTGTCATTCTGAGCGCAGCGAAGGGTCTCTTGAATAGTGTACAGTGTGCAGTGTACAGTGTGTAGGGGTTTTTAGTGTTTGGTGTTTAGTGTTTAGTGAAAGGCTTTTTTTCACTATCAACTATCAACCATCAACTGTCAACTCAACTTGTCATCCTCTCGTTAGCGCGCGTCTCCTGACGCGTGCGTTCACTCTACAAATCGCTCTGTAGGGGCAAATCGGATTAGCCCAGGGTTTGAACCCTGGCATTGAGGCATACTAAGCATTTGGCGATGCACGCCATGCATAAGCCAAAGAGCCAGGGGGAATCGTAGCATCGCAAAGGGGAAAGCATTCCAAAGAGTCTTTTACATGTTCTTTCTTGTCTTGATACAAGAAAGAACCAAAGAAAATCAAGGCTGAAAAGCCCGACCCGATGGGTACCCTGGGGGCGGAACTGCCGCGCGATACTATTCGCCCCGCCTGCGGCGTGGCACATGTGGTATCGCTTACTAAGCCCATCGCCACGTTCCACCCCCGACCCATTGGCGGGTCAGGCTTTTATGCCATTGCTTGCTTCTTTCGCTCCTCTCGTTAGCGCGCGTCTTCTGACGCGTGCGTTATTCTAATTCACAAACAACGAACAACTTATTTTGTCATTCCGAGCAACTGCGAGGAATCTCAATATAAAAAGGATTGAAGGAACAAAGAGATGCTTCGACGGTGCTCAGTATGACATGAGAGGACGGGTCAACCATCAACAATCAACCAACAACTAAAAGTGTAAATCCGCCCAATCGGCGTCATCAGCGTTCTATTTCAATTCAAGAACAACGAACAACCTTCACCTTAAATCTTGCTATCGAGCATTTTCTGTAAGGCGTACATCTCGTCGCGGTAACGGGCGGCTTCAATGAAGTTAAGCTGCTTGGCTTCGGCTTCCATGGCTTTGCGGGCGTGCTCAATGGCATCGAGTAGCTGGGTGCGAGTCATGTATTTTACAACAGGATCGGCTGCATAATCAACCTTTTCGGGCTCCACATAAACCTTTGCAGATGCTTGCATGCTTCCCATTATTGATTTATGGGCTTTGACTATTTGGGTAGGAGTGATACCGTGTTTTTCGTTGTACCGCAGCTGTTTTTCGCGTCGGCGGTTGGTTTCGTCGATAGTAATGCGCATAGAGTCAGTAATCTTATCGGCATACATTATTACGCGGCCATTGATGTTACGTGCCGCTCTGCCGGCTGTTTGGGTAAGCGAACGCGCTGATCGCAAAAAGCCTTCTTTATCGGCGTCGAGAATGGCAACCAGGGAGACCTCTGGTAAATCGAGTCCCTCGCGTAGCAGGTTAACGCCAACCAAAACATCGAACAAACCTTTGCGCAAATCCTCCATGATTTGCACACGCTCAAGGGTATCGACATCGGAGTGAACGTACCTACATCGGATATCAAGCCGGGTAAGGTATTTTGTGAGTTCCTCAGCCATGCGCTTGGTTAGGGTTGTAACTAAAACGCGCTCGTCGCGGGCAACGCATTGGTTTATCTCCCCAATCAAGTCGTCAACCTGGGTTTGGCAGGGACGAACAATAATAGGCGGGTCGAGTAGGCCGGTAGGCCTAACCACCTGATCAACCACAACGCCTTGGCATTTGGATAGCTCATAGTTGGCAGGGGTAGCGCTAACAAAAATGGTTTGGCCAACTAGCTGTTCAAACTCCTCAAACCGGAGTGGGCGATTATCAATTGCAGCAGGTAAGCGGAACCCGTACTCAACAAGGGTTTGCTTGCGGGAGTTGTCGCCACCATACATGGCCCTGATTTGGGGGATGGTAACGTGGCTTTCATCAATAACCGTAATAAAGTCGTCGGGGAAATAATCGAGCAGGCAGAAGGGGCGCATGCCTGGTGGGCGACCATCGAAGTAACGCGAGTAGTTCTCAATGCCCGGGCAGTAACCAAGTTCGCGTATCATCTCCAGGTCGTACTCCACACGCTCTTTTATTCGCTTTGCCTCAAGCAAGCGGCCTAGGCTCTGGAAAAAATCGATTTGTTTTACTAAATCGTCCTGAATTTGCCTGATAGCTTCATTTATTCGCTCCTTGCCTGCGATAAAGATGTTTGCCGGATAAATAACGGTTTCCTCTAAGGTTTCAATAAACCGGCCAGAAATAGGGTCAAACTCCTCAATGGTTTCAATTTCATCGCCCCAAAAAATGATACGAATTCCCCTGTCGCCGTATGCAAGGTAAACATCAACGCTATCGCCCTTAACCCTGAAAGTCCCTCGTTTAAATTCAACCTCGTTGCGCGAGTAAAGACTATCTACTAGCTGGCGGAGTAAATGGTTGCGTGTAATTTTCTGCCCAACCTTAAGATTTATCTTACTATTGTAGAAATCCTGAGGATTACCAATGCCGTACAGGCACGAAACCGAAGAAACAACAATTACATCGCGCCTACCGGAAAGCAGCGATGAAGTGGCACTAAGCCGCAACTTTTCAATCTCATCGTTAATGGATAGATCCTTTTCAATATATGTGTCTGTTACGGGTAGGTAGGCTTCCGGCTGGTAGTAATCGTAATAAGAAACAAAGTATTCAACTGCGTTTTCAGGGAAAAAGGCTTTAAACTCTCCGTAGAGCTGGGCTGCAAGGGTTTTATTGTGGCTAAGCACCAAAACGGGTCTATTTAGCTTGGCAATGACGTTAGCAATTGTAAAAGTTTTGCCCGACCCCGTTACTCCTAGGAGTGTTTGATACCTATCGCCACGAATCAATCCCTCGGAAAGCTGTTTTATTGCCTCGGGTTGATCGCCGGCTGGCTTAAAATTCGATGTTAGTTTGAATTCCATAATAGACAAAAGTAGTTAAAAATTGTGTATAGTATGCCGCGAACAAAAGGATAAGGAGCCTGAACCGCGAAGCAGGATTCAAGGTTCAAGAGTCTATCCCGTGAAGCGGGATTAGGGGTTCAATGTCGTTTAATCATGGTTATTAGTCATGTTGAGTCCCGATATATCGGGATAGACTCCAGCGAAACATTTCAAAACGATAAATAAATAATAGATCCTTTGTTTCACTCAGGATGACAAAAGGAGTGCCTGTTTTGCTATCTAAACGACATTGTTTTAAGATTCAAAATTCAATACTGATTGTAATTTCTTTTACTATCAATCAGCAACTAATCCAAATAAATCTGCTCTGATACTTGCTTATATTCCAAAAAAGTTTTATACCTTTGATATAGACAGTAAAATTTTCGATAATGCTCTTAATACATGTGATAAATAATATCAAATGGCGAATACTATAAAGGCAATCATTGTTGACGACGAGCCCAACTCAAGGGATATGATTGATTTCCTGCTTAAAACAAGTAAGGATGTTCAGGTGTTGGATAAATGCGATAACATTACCCAAGCCCTTGAATCGATTAAACTCCACAATCCCGATATTGTTTTTTTGGATATAGAAATGCCTGGTGGCTCAGGTTTCGACCTTTTGCAATTGCTCAGGAATACTCCCTACAACCCCACCATTGTCTTTGTTACCGCCTATAACCAATTTGCCATTAAAGCCATAAAGCATGCCGCATTCGATTACCTGCTTAAACCAATTGATATTGATGATATTAACGACACATTAGACCGGTACCGCGAGAAACGTAGGAGTGGCATTAAGATAGAAAAGTCAAAGGCCGAGCTTCTTTTCGAACATCTTCAGGAGTTTTCTAAGCTTAAATTCAACATGCGAAACGGGGTACTATTTGTTGACCCTGACGATATCGTTTGGTGTGAGGCAAGCGGTAGTTACACTGTGCTTCACCTACACTCCCGAAAGGACGAGGTTGTATCGGTATCGCTTAAGGATGTGGAGCAGCAACTACTTCAGCATCCTTTTTATCGTATAAGCCGCTCTGCCATAATCAATCTGAAGTACCTCACTAAAATTGATCGCAGGAATAAGGTTTGTATTGTTCAAAAAAACGATTTGGTTTTCAAGATAACCGGTTCACCTCAACAACTCAAGCTCCTAGAAAATAGGTAACCTTCAACAGAAATTAACACTTCATGCCTGAAATAGGCTACTTCATAAACCAAAATTATCATTTCATACATTAACCATGTTTAACTATTCTTTATTTTTATCTAAAAGGCTAAATTGCCCATACTTTTTCAAATGCATCAGAATGGGCTCATTAGAACAATTCAATTGGAAAGGAAAACAAATTTTAATAGTAGAAGACGACAAGCTTAGCACCATTCTACTTACTGCCCTTTTAAACCGAACAGGCGCTAAGCTTTACTTTGCCACTAATGGGCAACAAGCTGTTGATATTGTCAAATCCAATAGCTCTATCAATCTAATCCTAATGGATATTAAGCTTGAAGGCATGAATGGCATTCAGGCATCAGCAGTAATCCACGAACACAACCCCAATATTCCAATTGTAGCACAAACCGCCTGCGTAATGCCCGGCGATAGGGAGAATTGCATGGCAGCTGGCTGTGTGGCATACGTTTCTAAACCCTTTGATGCCTACGAGCTGCTTCAGGTAATTGATAAATATATCAACGGCATTAAGATTGGAAACAAGGTAGAAACCCTCTCCTAATCAATTGGAATAGATTTTGTTAGTCGATTCGTCAATTGTTTTTTCAATTGACGAATTTGGGTTGGATTGTGAATCCTAAATCCTTTTCCCCTTGACAAGTTTTATCCTTTATCCCGCTTTCCTGAACTACTGCCGCTCCTTGCATTGCTTACTTTTTTGCGATGCACCGCTTCCTCGGCTTATGCATGGCGTGCATCGCCAAATGCTTAGTATACCTCAATAGCCAGGGTTAAAACCCTGTGTTACCTTTATTTGCCCCTACAGGGCAATTTGTAGAGTGAACGCACGCGTCAGGAGACGCGCGCTAACGAGGCGTTGTTCGACTTCGTTTCACGGTTCACGACTCACGTTTGATGGCTCACGGCTCAAGCACCTCCCTTATCTTTTCCTTGATTTCTAAATTTACTAAAATGACATTTTGAATTGCCACATCCGACTAAATTGATTAGTTTTGCGGCAGTAAATCAAGCTAAAACAAAAAGGTATGAAATTTTTTATTGACACAGCAAACCTTGACCAAATCCGTGAGGCAAATGATCTTGGTGTTCTCGATGGTGTTACTACCAACCCCTCGTTGATGGCAAAGGAGAATATTCGTGGTGCTGAAAACATCAAAAAGCATTACGTTGATATTTGCAATATTGTAAAGGGTGACGTTAGCGCAGAGGTTATTGCCACCGATTACAAGGGGATGATACGTGAGGGTAAGGAATTAGCAGCATTGCACCCTCAAATTGTAGTCAAGGTTCCTTGCACTAAAGATGGCATTAAAGCCATCAAATATTTCACTGATAATGGGATCCGAACCAATTGCACCCTTGTATTCTCGGTTGGACAAGCTTTGCTTGCAGCAAAAGCCGGTGCAACATACGTTTCCCCGTTCATAGGTAGGCTCGATGATGTATCGACCGATGGGGTTGAGCTAATCCGTAAAATAGTTGATGTTTACAACTACTACGAGTTTGGCACCCAGGTTTTAGCCGCTTCAATCCGTCATACCATGCACATTATCCAGTGCCTCGAGGCTGGCGCTGATGTTGCTACCTGTCCATTAAGTGCAATTCTTGGCTTACTTAACCACCCATTAACCGATATTGGATTACAGAAGTTTTTAGACGACTATAAAAAGGTGAATGGCTAATGCCTGAATGCCTATACATACCAATGCACCCCCAGAACCCCAACCCTCGCGATTTAGATCGGGTGGTTGCGGTTCTGCAAAGGGGTGGTGTTGTAATCTATCCCACCGATACGGTTTACGGTATAGGTTGTGATATTACAAATGTAAAGGCGGTTGAACGTGTCATCAAGTTCAAAGGGTTAAAGCCCAAGGATGCCCATTTTTCATTTATTTGTAAAGATTTAAGCAACATTGCCGACTTTGCCAAGGTGAGCAATCCTACTTTTAAGTTGATGAAAAAAAATCTACCTGGGCCATTTACCTTTATTCTCCCAGGTTTGCATAGAGTTCCCGATTATTTTTTAAGTATGCGTAAAACGGTTGGTATAAGAATACCCAACCATCAAATTCCATTGGAACTTGTTGATAGGTTAGGCAATCCAATCCTAACAACATCATTAAAGGATAGCGATGAGGTTATAGAGTACACAACCGATCCAGAACTCATTTACGAAAACTACAAGCACCTTGTTGATGTTGTTATTGATGGTGGTATTGGCGGAAACATACCTTCAACCATAGTTGATTGTTCCGGTGATGAGCCGGTAATTATCCGTGAGGGACTTGGCGAACTGGCGCTTTAGACTACCATGCAGCAGGTAACACTTGCAATTTTAGCTGGAGGCAAATCGAGCCGCTTAGGGGGAATCGATAAGGCACTAATTGCCGTCGATGGTATTCCTTTGATAAATCGAATTTACAATACTTTTAAAAATGATGTTTCGGAGGTAATTGTCATCTCAAACGGTAACAATGGTTATCCAATTGAAGCAAAGATTTTTCCAGATATAATAAAGAACTGTGGGCCTTTAGGTGGAATCCATAGCGCTTTAACCCATGCAAATAATCTGGTAGTTTTTGTAGTTTCCGTTGATATGCCTTTTGTAAACAACGATTTGTTCCATCAACTACTAAATTTATACTTTAAGGCTAATGCCGAGGTGGTAGTCCCTAAGCATGGTAAACTCCTTGAACCACTTTTCGGCTTATATAGCACTGCACTTGAGCCCAAAGTGAGAAATATACTTTCCGATATGCAAGGGCATCCCATAACCGACCTTTTGAATGCTGCCAATACTCACTACCTTCAACTACCTGACGATTTTAAAACACGAATGTGGTTTTACAACATTAACACACCCGATGACCTAATGGCATTAGAGCAATAATTTGAAACCAGCAAACAATCTTTGGTTCTCAACCGTTCGCGTTAAAGTTTGTTGAATATTCAAATTTTTCATTAACAATTTGTTCAATTTTAAGTACCTTTGTTCGGCTGAATTTTATACTCACAATTCATAATAACTAACTTCAATAAGCTATGACAAAAATTAAAGTTGCAATCAATGGATTTGGACGAATTGGCCGCAACGTTTTTAAGATTGCGCTTGAGCGTTCCGAACTTGAAGTTGTAGGCATCAACGATTTAACCGATACTAAAACTCTTGCCCACCTATTTAAGTACGATTCCACCCAGGGTCGTTATGAGGGTAAGGTAGAGTTTGATGCCGAAAACCTAATTGTAAACGGTAAAAAGTACAGAGTAACAGCTGAGCGCTCACCCCTTAACATCAAGTGGAGCGAGACTCCCGATGTGGTAATTGAATCGACAGGTATTTTTACCAAGCGCGAAAGCGAGAAAGGTGGCTATGGCGACCACATAAAGAATGGTGCTAAAAAGGTTATTCTTTGCGTACCCGCAAAGGATGAGATTGATAGGATGATTGTACTTGGTGTAAATGATGAAGCCTTACAGCCAACTGACCAGTGCGTATCCAATGCCAGTTGTACAACCAACTGCTTGGCCCCCGTTGTAAAGGTTTTGAACGATGCTTTTGGCGTTGAGCGTGGCTTCATGAATACCATTCACTCCTACACCAACGATCAGCGTATTCTTGATGCCCCTCACAGCGATTTGCGTCGCGCTCGTTCAGCGGCTGTTTCGCAGATTCCTACTACTACCGGAGCCGCAAAGGCTGTTGGGAAGGTTATTCCTGAGCTGAAGGGTAAGCTCGATGGTCTTGCAGTTCGCGTTCCAACCCCAACCGGTTCACTTGTTGATTTTGTAGCTGTTCTGAAAAAAGAGGTGACCACGGAAGAGGTTAACGCTGCTATGAAAAAGGCTGCCGAAGGCCCTATGAAGGGTATTCTTGAGTATACTGAGGATCCAATTGTATCGGTTGACATTATTCACAACCCTCACTCTTCAATTTTCGATGCTCAAAGCACCATGGTTAATGGCAACATGGTCAAAGTGCTCTCATGGTACGATAACGAGTGGGGTTACTCTAACCGCGTGGTAGATTTGATTTACAAACTATTCTAAAATTACTCATTTTAATAAGAAGAAGGCTGCTGAAATGGCAGCCTTTTTTGTTGTTAGTTGATAGTTGGCGGTTGATAGTTAGACTATATTTAGATTAGTCAATAGAAACACAAAAAATATATACACACCTTGTTTCTATTGACTTATCAGAGGTAACCCCAACTTATCAAAATCATTCATTCCGAATTTTAGGAATGAATAGATTTTGTTGGTCGATTAGTTAATTGGTTTTTTCAATTGACAGATTTGGGTTAAAAAATGATGAAAGTACAAAGAGCTGCTTCGACTGCGCTCAGCATGAAACTATTTTCACTAACAACGAATAAAGAATCAACGAACAACACACCTTGCCATATTGAATGAATTAAAGGATCTCTATTTACTTATCGTTTTGAGATTTTACGTTTAGCTCAACATGACAAGTATCCTCAACTAAACTACAATGATTTATCATTCGATTTCTCAAATGATGGCTACGCTTTAACATCTTCAAATCATAACGATGTTTTCTGCGGCATTTCCAATGGCTCTATTTATTCATATCGTAATGCTTCAATGGGATCGAGCTTGGAGGCTTTCACGGCAGGGAAATAGCCCGAGCTCAAACCAACTATAAACGATATTACCAAACCGCCTAATATCCAACCCCAGGGAACTATGAACGGACTACTGGTAAGCACGGAAACAAGGTTACCTATTAGAATTCCAAGGAATACACCAAGTAAACCACCAAGTTGGCAAATAAGAATAGCCTCAAAGAGGAACTGCTGTTTAATCTCCGACGATTTTGCACCAATGGCTTTACGTGTACCTATTTCGCGGGTGCGTTCAGCAACTGCTACAAGCATAATATTCATAAGTCCAACCGCTGCACCAATAAGTGTAATTATACCAATAACGGTTGCTGCTATGGAAACAAACTTAAGGTTTTCTATAAGGAGCTTGGCAAGGTTATCGCTTTTTTCAATGTTAAAATCGCTCTCATCAGTAGCAGAGAGGTTTCGCACAATACGGAATACGCCTTCGGCCTCGCTCACCGCGGCTTCAAGCAGTTTAGGATCGTTGGGTTGTATGCTTATTGAATAGTTCATGTTTGGACGCGAAAAGAATGCGGCAACGTTGGTGTACGGCAGGTAAACCGAACGGTTAGGGCCTCCGCCAAAACCGGAACCCTTATTTTTGAGCACGCCAATCACCCTATATTTTCCACTCCCTACATTGATAAACTTATCAATTGGGTCTTCGTTCTTCATAAATAGCTTATTAGCCACTTCCTGGCCAACGATAGCCACGTGTCGCCTATCCTGTATATCGATAGATGAGAAATTTCGACCCCGTTCAATTTCAACATCCGATACTTTTATAAATTCCTCATCAACACCCCGAACAGCGATGTTGGGATTAGTTTTCTTGGACATGTGTTTTATGGTGCTTGCTCCAGAAGCATACACCGAGATTGAAACAACAGCTGGGAATTGGTAATTCTTCTTAAACTGACGTGCCTGTTGTGAGGAGATATATGAATAGTTTTTCTTCCTGTATCTATTTCCTGCAATATTCACGTTTATCCCCCGGCTTTGAATGGTAAAGGTATTTGCACCCATGCTGGTGAATGAACTGGTAAGACTTCCTTCAATTGATTCAATTGCGGTTAGGATACCAACCAAAGCCATTATCCCTAATGAGATAATTAGAATGGTAAGAATGGATCTAAGCTTTGTTGCAAGTATTGAGTTTATTGAAATTCGAAAAATTTCGCCGTATAGGGTTAAGATTCGTTTCATGCTTTTGCTTTAATTTAAATTCAAATTTAGGTTTAAGTTTGCACTTTTTCATTTACTAAAAGCTAAATCATACAAAGCGAACAAAAAAAAATCGATTAGGTTTGCATTTCCAATAACATTCGACATGAAATTAGACAAAAGGATTAATGCGTTCAGTAAGCTTGGCCAACAATTGCCCATTGCAGTTCGTGACCCAAATCACCTGTTGGGTCATGCTGCTGCAAATGCGCAGCATGTAAATCCTTGGTTTACCCCTGAAAATGTACTTAATGCGGTTGATGCAATTGCCAATGAGTGGCTTCAACCCACTGAACTGGAGAGTTGGATTAAAGCTTACCCCGAAAAATATTTTAACCCGCCAGCGGCAAAAACAGTAGGGGTGGTTATGGCCGGGAATATTCCATTTGTTGGGTTTCACGATTTCCTTTGTGCTCTCATTACCGGACACAAAATCAATGTCAAGCTGTCGTCAAAGGATGGGGATTTGATGGGTGCAGTAGCTAAAATCTTGATTGAAATTGAGCCGGCATTTGCCGATTATATCCAAATTGCCGATGGCCCAATTAAGGGTTTCGATGCAGTTATTGCTACAGGTAGCGATAGCTCAGTGCGCTACTTCGACTTTTACTTTCGGAATTATCCTTCGCTGATACGGGGGCATAGGAATGGTGTAGCATTACTAACCGGGAATGAGACAAGCGAAGAGCTAGCTTTACTTGCCAATGATATTTTTACCTATTTTGGTCTAGGATGTAGGAATGTGTCCAAATTGCTTGTCCCTGAAGGGTATAATTTTAATAGGCTAGTTGATGGTATGAATAGTTGGAAACACCTTGTAAATCACCATAGGTACGCCAATAATTACGAGTATAACAGAACAATACTGATAATGAACCAAAGCCCACACCTTGATACTGGTTTTGTACTAATTGTACCAAATGAGAATATCGATGCCCCAGTTGCCACGGTTAACTACCAGGAGTATTCGGGAATTCATTCAGCAATTGATTATATCAATGTAAACGATTCAAAAGTTCAATGTGTGGCCACAAAAACCAATATTGATCATAGCCGTAGGGTTAAATTTGGCGATACCCAAAAACCTAAGCTGAACGACTACTCCGATGGAATAGATACTATTGAGTTTTTAGGAACATTAGCCTAACGGTTTTTCCATTCATATTTTTAGAATTGTCCAATATTGATGCTATTTTTGTATTAATAAACTACCTGATATGATTTACAAGTTTAGAGTGCTATCGGACAAGGATGAACTGTTCCTGCGCGACTTTGAGGTAGATGCAGAAAGCACTTTTTTTACATTCCATAAGGCTATTCAGAAAAACCTAGGGTTTGACCCTGGTCAACTAGCCTCGTTTTTTCTGGCCGATGAGCAGTGGAACAAGGGAATGGAGCTTACGCTAATTGACATGCAGAACGATACCGGGATGGCTGCTATACCCATGGAGAGGGCCAAGATTAAAGAACTAATGAGTAATCGCAGGGAGCGCTTGCTCTACGTTTATGACATTTTTGCTGATCGAAACCTTTTCATTGAACTGATTGATATACAAGAGCCCAATCCCGATGTAAAGTATCCTGTGTGCACCGCATCGGTTGGCGATGCGCCCATTCAACTTGCTGAGGATTTCGCTTTTGAGGAGACCATCCCTCTGGAAGAACCCAATGAGATTGATGAACTTTTCGATGAACTAAACGATGATGATGAGTTTGGTAACCTGGGTTTTGACGATAGGGAAGAGTACTAACCTGCTTCAATTATTCCTCCATTTTAACTTGGGTTGATTTATGTCCTCTCCCAAAAAATACTTGATTGTTCTTTTGGGGCCAACCGGAGTGGGTAAAACGAAGTTAAGCTTATATATTGCGAATCACTTTAACGCACCTATCATCTCTTCCGATTCCCGACAGTTTTACCGGGAGATGCGAATAGGTACAGCTTTTCCCACCGATTGGGAACTCGCGCAAGCACAACATTACCTTGTGGGACACAAGTCTGTTACTGAGCGCTACAGCTGTGGCATGTTTGAGCTCGAAGCACTCGACTTGCTCAAGCAAACCTACCTTAGCAGCAATTTTGCAATACTTGTAGGCGGTTCAGGGCTTTACATTGATGCGCTGCTCTATGGAATCGACAACTTTCCTACGCCTGACCCTGAACTTCGGAAATCGTTACACCAACAGTTAAAGAATGAGGGCATCGAGGGTTTAAGGAATCAGCTAAAATTACTCGACCCTGACTACTACAATCAGGTTGATTTGAAGAATCCGCAAAGGGTTTTGAAAGCAGTTGAGGTTTGCCTGCAAACTGGGAAAACCTACACATCGTTCCTTACGCGCCCTAAAAAGGAAAGATCATTTACGGCCATCAAAATCGGTTTAAACCGACCACGGGAGGAACTTTACGAGCGCATAAATAAAAGGGTGGATGAAATGATTGAGCAGGGATTGGTTGAAGAGGTGCGTAGCCTGATGCCTTACAGAAATTTTAATGCCCTTAGTACGGTTGGTTACAAGGAGATATTTCAATACCTCGACGGTGAAATAACCCTTGAACAGGCTATAGAGCTTATTAAGCGCAATACCCGACGATATGCTAAACGTCAGCTTACCTGGTGGGGACGCGATAACAAAATTACTTGGTTTCACCCAGATCAGACAAAAGAGATTATAGGTCATATTGAACAACATGCAAAATAGCGGACAAGTGGAAAAACCCAATTCAGAAATCTTTCTTGAGACTTTTACCGAGATAGAACGATCATTGAAAGAGATATGCAAAAACGAGTTTACTGCTAACTTCTCAGAACTTTTAAGAAAGACAAGAAAAATAAATCAGGTAGTAAGCTACTATGCATCTGACTTAAAGGAATTTGCACAGCTACGGAATGCCATCGTACACACAAAACGTAAGGATTTCATAATTGCTGAGCCCCACCCCGATGTTGTGCAGGAAGTTATTCATATCAGAAACCTGCTGCAAAACCCACTACTTGTGAAAACAGTAATGAAGTTAAATCCATATAGTGTATCGCCCAGTGCTTCGGTTAAGGAGGTTTTAACCACATTCGCCGAAAAGGGTTTTATGCGCTGCCCAATTGTGGATAACGGTAAAATTGTTGGCCTACTTACGGCCAAAACCATTGCCCGATGGTTGGTCAATAGTTCTGGAATTATAGACAGTACTCGGGTTAGTCAACTTTTAAATTATATCGACCATGACGATTACTGCATAGTATCGGAAAACATCGATATAGTATCGTTGATAGGCCTTTTCAATAATTCAGTTCAAAAAGGCGCATACCTTCAAGCAGCCTTAGTTACGCAGAACGGTAAACCCGATAGTTTACTTGTTGGTATTATAACCCCAAGCGATTTTCCTTCTATTATTGGGCAATTAAAAGTTAAACATTAGCTTTGTGCGGATTAGGGGCAATTAGCTCTGAAACCGTATTACATCAAAACCTTTGAACATGGAACAGGAAAAGAAAAAGCGCGAATTTCCGCATACCTATGTAATTATTTTTGCTTTAGTCGTTTTTGCAGCGGTTTTAACCTGGTTTGTTCCAGGAGGTGAATTTGCCAGGGAGGTAAAGAACGTTAACAGTATCGACCGTGAGGTCATTGTGCCAGGCTCCTTCCATCGGGTTGATAATCAGCCCCAGACCTGGCAGGTTTTTACATCTATTTTTCAGGGAATGAAGCAAACCTACGATATCATTTTTTATATTCTGATGATTGGTGGGGCATTTTGGTTGCTCAACGAGAGCAAGGCGCTTGATGTTGCTATTCTTTCGTTTCTAAACTTTACCAAACGTATTGAGCGGTTTAAGCCGTTAAAGGTGATTGGAGTTGATAATCTGGTTATAGCTCTGATAATGATTTGCTTCAGCTTTTTTGGGGCGGTGATAGGTATGAGCGAGGAAACCATTGCCTTTGTAGTGATTTTTGTGCCGCTTGCCATAAGTATGGGCTACGATTCCATTGTGGGAATAAGCCTTTGCTTCCTGGGTGCGGGTTTAGGTTTTGCAAGCGCCTTACTAAATCCTTTTACCATTGGTATTGCGCAGGGTTTGTCGGGAATACAGTTGTTCTCAGGTATTGAGTATAGGTTTGTTATATGGCTGATTATTAATACCATTGGTATTGGTTATGTTATATGGTATGCCCGTAGGGTTAAAAAGAATCCAAAGTTCTCGCCCGTATATGAAATTGATGAGTACTGGAGGCACAAGGCAGCCCATGAGGAAAACGGTACCAAATCAAAACCCGGTAAGAGTGCGTGGGCTACATTTATTGGTTTGGCTGTAGTGTTTGCTATATTTGCATACTACTACCCTGTGAGCCATTTGGTTGTGGGGCAAAGCATCATCTCTGTTCCAATTATTCCGATTGCTACGATAGTATGGATTTTAGTTGGAATTTTAGCATTGAGGCATTCGGTTCAGCTTTTCATAGTAAACATCTTACTGTTTACCATTCTGTTTCTAATTGTTGGTGTAATGGGATATGGCTGGTACATCAAGGAGATTGCAACACTCTTCCTGGTGATGGGGTTGCTGGCTGGGATTGCATTTGGTAAAAATGCAAACGACCTTGCGCGGTCGTTTATTGCGGGGGCAAAGGATATTATGTCGGCAGCGCTTGTTGTTGGTTTGGCAAGCGGTATTGTTGTTATTCTGGAGCAAGGGCGTATAATCGATTCCCTGCTGAACTACTCGGCCGAGGCTATGATGGGTTACGGTAAGGTTAAATCCATTGCCATTATGTATGTATTCTACAACCTGTTAAACCTCATAATTGCATCGGGTTCGGCCAAGGCTGCACTTACTATCCCATTGATGTCGCAGTTTTCCGATTTAATCGGTATAAGCCGTCAAACCACAGTCACCGTTTACCAGCTTGGGGGTGGTTTCACAAACCTGATTACCCCAACATCGGGGGTGATGGTTGGAGTGCTAAGCATTGCACGTATTCCTTACAACAAGTGGTTTAGGTGGTTCCTACCTTTAATGATAATTTTAATTATTGCAGGATTTCTGCTTCTGCTGCCAACATTATTTATTCCGCTAAGCGGGTTCTAATGTGAAAGCGGCAAAGTAAGGGGTATAGTGGTTAGAATTAGGACTCAAAAGTCACTATTCAGTTGGCAAAATTCAGTTATCCCAACTTGAGCATTTTACCACCCTGTATCAAAAAAATGAAATTTTTTTAATTTTTTTTAAAATTTAAAATACTGATAATCAATACTATTTTTTATTTTTTTAAAACCTCGTTTGTAGTCCCCAAAATATTTTGCAAGTTAAAAATAAGTTTTATACTTTTGCATTATGTTTATAAAACGATTGTAAAAACAGATAAAAAGATCGGCAAACGGTATAATTACTACCGCTTGTGCGAAAGTTACTGCATTGGGAACAAGGTCAGGCACCGTTCTATAGTCAGCATGGGCAAGCTCAATGGCCTCCTCGCATATCAGGTAGTTGCAACAATAAGGTATCAACTCAAAAACAAAGGGATACATCATGATTGGAAAAACATAGTTCGAATAATGAGCACCCAAAAGGAAGTAATTACAACCGTGAAAAACAGTAAAGGTAAAACAATACGAATTAAAAAATGCAGCGAGCCATCCGTTGAGGCAAAACGAATATATGATGCACTGAATTATAAAATGGTACCATTTTATATGAAAAAATCCGTAGTACCCGAAAACTGAAAACAAAACCCATAACTAATTGAGTAAGTGATGTTTATGATTTTTTAATAACAAGTTGGGTTAAGCTCTGCTAGTGAATATGATTCCTCTCCTTTGTCGCGTAGGACTCTTAATATTTTAACAGAATCCTGAGGACTTTTTACATTTTCTGGCATCGTATATTTCATGTTTTTTATTTTAGTTTTACTGTTTATTCGTGGTATTGCAGGCAACGGCTGGGGGTGTGACCAGTTTGGGGGCGCGGGGCTTGGGATTTATCCCCCGTTAAGA
>Ga0209614_1000822_pt1 | contig 25941 bp, 21 predicted proteins | sample BlaSprsedimmetaG_FD_185484 | JGI IMG/M metagenome (GOLD analysis project Ga0209614, IMG submission 185484) | Hot spring sediment bacterial and archeal communities from California, USA to study Microbial Dark Matter (Phase II) - Blank Spring... ... | reverse complement strand
CGATACCTGCCACCGTCTTTGGATATGATCTGTACGCTAACCGATCCGCTTCTATTGCGGTTTTTTCGAACAAACATGTCATAATCATACCTTGCAGCACCCAAATTGCAAGGTTACACGCCTTACTACCAGCACTTATTATATTAAAAAGCGAGGTGTGCGGAAGACAGGAAGAGTATATCTTAAAACAGGTTGAAGAAAACGATATTCAATTTGTCAGGTTTTGGTTTACCGATGTTTTGGGATTCTTAAAAAGTTTCGCCGTAACTCCCGATGAGCTCAAGGGCGCTTTCACCGAAGGTATGGGATTTGACGGTTCGTCTATTGAGGGATTCACTCGAATTCAAGAGAGCGACATGATAGCGATGCCAGACCCATCAACTTTTCAGATTTTGCCCTGGCGCCCCAAAGAGCGCGGGGTTGCCCGAATGTTCTGCGATGTTTTGTTGCCAGATGGCAGCCCATTTGAGGGAGATCCAAGATATATATTAAAGAGACAGTTAAAGAGGGTTGCTGATTTGGGATATACTTTCTATGTTGGACCTGAGCTTGAGTTCTTCTTTTTCAAGGACTCTAACGGTACTGAAGTTTTGGACAGAGGCGGATATTTTGACTTAACCCCCTTGGATGTGGCCACCGACTTTAGGCGAGAGATTATATTTTCTCTTCAAAAGCTGGGTATAGATGTAGAATACAGTCATCATGAAGTCGCTCCAAGTCAGCATGAGATAGATTTGCGATATTCCGATGCCTTAACCATGGCAGATAACGTGATGACCTACCGACTTACTGTAAAAGAGATCGCTCAGGCAAATGGCATTTACGCAACGTTTATGCCCAAACCCATATTTGGAGAGAATGGAAGCGGAATGCATGTTCATCAGTCTCTTTTTAAAGGAGATAAAAACGTTTTCTATAATAGAGAGGGTGAATATCATCTTTCAGATGCTGGCAAGTCTTATATAGCAGGTATCTTAAAGCATGCTCCAGAATTTACGGCCATTACCAATCAGTGGGTGAATTCTTACAAGAGGCTAGTTCCAGGATATGAGGCCCCGGTTTATATTTGCTGGGCTCAGAGAAATCGTTCAGCTCTCGTTAGGGTTCCGATGTATAAACCCGGCAAAGAGCAGGCAACAAGAATTGAACTAAGATCTCCAGACCCAGCCAGCAACCCATATCTTGCGTTTGCGGTTATGCTTGCTGCAGGTCTTGAGGGAATCGAAAAAGGCTATGAGTTGTCAGAACAAGTTAGCGACAACATTTACGAGATGACTGAAAAAGAAAGAGAGGCTGCAGGCATTAAATCTCTTCCAGAAGATCTTTATGAAGCGATAAAACTTGCTGAGCAAAGCGAGCTAGTTAGGGGAACTCTCGGTGAGTACGTGTTCAATGCCTTTATCGACAACAAGAAAGCCGAGTGGGACAAATATAGGGCTCAAGTTACCGAGTACGAGCTTCGTGAATATTTGCCGATTCTTTAAGTGTTCGACACAGTTAGATTGCAAAATAAGCCCTCCGTTTCGAAGGGCTTATTTTTTTGTCCTTAAATTTTTAACAAATTTTTAACTTCAGAGTAATTTTTATGAAACAAACAAAAGTTAAACTTCAATTAAGTCAAGAAGGGGAGGGGAGGAGGCAAAACGGTCAAAGGCTCTAAAGTCAGAGCAGCTCCAAGAATTTTTAAAGATTTAATTAAAAAAGGAGGTAATGTGCGTGAACATAACAGAAATAGCTAAATCGGTAGATATTATTTGGGTTTTGGTTTCCGCTTTTTTGGTCTTTTTCATGCAAGCAGGTTTTGCGATGGTCGCAACCGGTTTTACAAGGGCAAAAAATGCGGCAAATATCATGATGAAGAGTCTGATGGATTTCTGTGTAGGCTCCATTGCTTATTGGGCCGTTGGCTTTGGTATCATGTTTGGGGCCGACAAATTGGGATTGTTTGGGACCAACGGCTGGTTTTTAAGCACGGCCAATCCGTCCAACCCTGATGGACTTTGGCAGTTTGCTTTTTGGATGTTCCAGGTTGTTTTTGCGGCAACGGCGGCCACCATTGTCGCGGGGGCGATGGCTGAGAGAGCAAAATTTTCTGCTTACCTAATTTATAGTTTTTTCATCTCTCTAATCATATATCCCGTGGTGGGACATTGGATTTGGGGCGGAGGTTGGCTATCTAATTTAGGTTTTGTTGATTTTGCCGGCTCGACTGTTGTTCATTCCGTTGGCGGTTGGGCCTCGCTTATAGGTGCTTCTGTCCTAGGGGCAAGATTGGGTAAATATGATAAGGATGGAAAATCAAATGCTATACCAGGTCACAACATTCCACTTGCGACCTTAGGGGTATTTATTCTTTGGTTTGGCTGGTTTGGATTCAACCCTGGGAGTACCCTTACGGGTCTCAATGGGAGCATAGCCACGATTGCCGTTACAACAAATTTAGCGGCCGCCGCGGGGGCGATAGCAGCTCTAATTGTTGTGTGGCTCCAGTTTCGTAAACCAGATCCAAGCATGACACTTAATGGCGCTTTGGCTGGTTTAGTTTCAGTGACTGCTCCATGCGCCTGCATAAGCCCGTTAAGCGCTGTTATTATTGGCGCTATTGGTGGCGTGTTGGTGGTATACGCGGTTGAGTTCTTCGACAAGGTTCTTCATGTGGACGATCCTGTTGGTGCAATATCTGTTCACGGAGTATGCGGAACCTGGGGGACCCTTTCCGTCGGTCTTTTTGCTCAAACGGCTTACGGAGAAGCTAGTGGTGTAGGTGCTATTAACGGGCTTTTCTTTGGTGGAGGCCTTCATCAATTTCTGACGCAGTTAGTCGGCGTTGTTTCTGTGTTCGCGTGGGTTGGTGTGATGGCGTTTACGCTTTTCTATACACTTAAAAAGACTATCGGTCTTAGAGTTTCTCCCCAAGAAGAAATTGAGGGGCTGGATTTGGGTGAACACGATTTGGCTTCTTATCCCGACTTTCAACAAACTACAATTAAGAGTTATCATTTAAGGGAAATGTAGGGGGTGAATAATTTTGAAGCAATTAGAGTGCATTATTAAACCATTTAAATTAGATGACGTACGAGCGGCGCTTTGCGAGTTGGGCATCACAGGGCTTACCGCTTTTGAGGTGAAAGGTTTTGGAAGGCAAAAAGGCCGAACAGCACGATATAGGGGAAGCGAAATGGATATAGGTTTTATCCCGAAAATTTATCTCAAGATGGTAGTCAAAGATGGGGACGTTGAAAAAACGATAAAGGTTATTAAAGAAGCTGCTAGAACAGGTGAAATTGGTGACGGCAAGATTTTTATTTCATCTATTGATGATGCCATCAGGATAAGAACTGGTGAAAGAGGCGAAGCGGCATTATAATTAAGTCGAGGTGAGTTGATGAAGAGCGAGGAAATCTCGGGGAAGTTGGTTGAGTGGACAAAAGATAAGGTTGAGTCAGTTGGCGTTAAGGGTGTTGTTTTCGGATTAAGCGGGGGTTTGGATTCGGCGGTAGTTTCTCTTCTATGTAAAACTGCTTTTCCAGATAATTCTTTGGCTTTTATACTTCCCTGTCACAGTGTTAAAGAAGATATCGAAGATGCGGTTTTTTTTGCCGATAAATTCAATATAGCGCATCGGATTGTTAAGTTAGACGATTCTTATGATAAGCTGGAGAAAGAGTTTAAAAAGGTGAAGTTGGTAAAAACCATTGATTCTAATTCTGAGCACATAGCTCTTGCCAACATCAAGTCCCGACTTCGTATGGTCACTCTATATTATTTCGCGAACTTGTTGAATTATTTGGTGGTTGGCACGGGCAACAAAAGTGAGCGGATGATTGGCTACTTTACCAAGCATGGCGATGGAGGAGTGGATATTGCCCCTCTGGGCAATCTATTAAAGACTGAAGTAAGAGAGTTGGCTAAATACTTAAGGGTTCCGCAGGAGATCATCGACAAACCACCTTCGGCAGGTCTTTGGGAGGGGCAAACGGACGAAGAAGAAATGGAAATGACTTATGATGAATTAGATGCTTGTTTATCTGGGCAAATTTCAATGGAGAAAGTGGATTTGATGGTCAGAAGGAGCGAGCATAAGAGGATTTTGCCTGATATTCCAGATTTTTAGACTAATATGAGCAATATGAGCAGGATTGAAGGATTTATAGCCCCGCAGGATTTTTGCGGGGCTTTTTAATTTGAACAAATATTTCTTTAGACTTATTTCCAAGATGAACTAAAAGGTTTAAAATGTTTATTAAGGGGTTGAATGTTTTTTTGCAGAAGAAAAAAATTATACTAATTGATGGAAATAGCTTGGTTTATCGCGCCTTTTTTGCTTTACCAGTTTCTTTGACCACTTCCTCTGGACAAATTATAAATGCTGTATATGGCTTCGTCAGTATGTTGGTCAAACTAATCCGTGAAGAAAAACCAACCGTTGTTTTAGTAGCTTTCGATAAAGGTAAATCCAATCGGGTGAAGCAATATGCTGATTACAAAGCCCATCGTCCTAAAACACCAGATGAGCTTAGGAGTCAGTTTCCTTTGGTAAAAGATGTTCTTAAGGCGCTTAAAATCCCAATTTTTGAAATTGAGGGGTATGAGGCCGACGATATTTTAGCCACTTTAGCTAAGGAGGCTAAAAATGAGGGAGATGAAGTAGTTGTTGTGACAGGCGATAAAGATGCCTTACAACTTATTTCTCCGAAGGTAAAAATTATGACAACCAAAAAAGGGATCACCAGCACCGTTTTATATGACAGACAAGCTGTGATTGAACGTTACGGTGTTTCTCCTGAGAGAATGGTCGATTTTTTGGGTTTAAGGGGCGATCCATCAGATAATATTCCCGGAGTGCCGGGCATTGGAGAAAAGACGGCAACCAAGTTGCTTCAGGAGTTCGAGAGTCTTGAAAATGTTTTAAAAAATGTGGACAAGGTCTCTGGCAAAAAAATAAAGGGTGCATTGATGGAATTTGGCGAACAAGCGATGCTTAGCAAACAGTTGGCGGTGCTCGATTCCAACTCACCCATAGAAGTTAACATCGGTGATTACAAACTCGGCAATTGGGATGAACAAGAAGTTCGGGGATTGTTTGCCGCTTTAGAATTTAACACACTGCTTGAACGGCTTTTTTCTAAGGACAATAATTTTTTTACTGATCGGTTAGCCGAGATTTTACATCCAAAAGTTTTAAGACTGGACGATGGCGGAGATTGGGATGGTTTTTTGAAGAAGGTTGAATCTAATCGTTTATTTGGTCTTTGGGTTGCAATGTCTGAAGAAGATAATTCCATGAATAGAAAAGCCAAAAAAATTGGAATCTCTTTGGACGATTGCGTCTATTTTATTCCAAAGATTTTTTTTGGGAGGATTAAGCCATATTTAGAGTCCCGAGATTATAAAAAAACGGTTTATGATGGAAAATCTGTGATTAATTGTTTAAGAAATGAAAAGATTATCGTAAAAGGCATAAATTTTGATGTCATGGTCGCGGCTTATTTATTGGATCCTTTGAAAGACAAGTATTCTTTGGAAGAAATTTCGGAAAAATATTTAAAAGCTGGTTTTTCTCAAAAAGGGGAGGAAGTATTTGGCCAGAGTGTGCTGGCGGTTTTGAAGTTGAAAGATGTTTTGAATGAAAAATTAAAAGAAATGGGGCTTTTGGACCTTTTTGAAACGGTTGAGATGCCGCTTGTCTACGTACTTTCGGATATGGAATGGGAAGGCGTCGGAATAGATGTGGGTTATTTAAAAAACCTTTCTTTAAACATAGAAGACAATCTTAACAATTTGGAGCGTGATATTTGCAATTTGGCTGGTGAGGAACTTAATGTGAACTCCTCTCAACAAATTGGAAAAATACTTTTCGAAAAATTAGGTTTGAAATGTATCAAAAAGACAAAGACCGGTTATTCCACGGATTATTCCGTTTTGCTTAAGCTTGTTGACGTGCACCCAATAATTGAAAAAATTATTCGCTATCGTGAACTTCACAAGCTGCTTTCGACCTATGTTTCAGTTTTGCCAAGGCTGGTTGACTCAAAAACCGGACGTTTACATACGTCTTTTAACCAAACCATAACTGCGACAGGAAGGCTTTCAAGCAGCAATCCCAATCTTCAAAATATACCCATCAGAGGCGAATTGGGTCGCGATGTTAGAAAAGCTTTTGTTCCATCAAGGGCGGGCGACGAGTTGCTTGTTGCGGATTATTCTCAGATTGAGCTAAGAATCTTGGCGCATCTTTCTGAAGACGAGAATCTCATTCGAGCTTTTGAAGAAGGGAAAGACATACATGCCAAAACGGCCAGCGAAGTTTTTGGTGTTGATGTTGGCGAAGTTGCGCCCGCGATGCGAAGAGCGGCCAAAGCGGTAAACTTTGGCATAGTTTATGGGATGAGTCCCTTTGGTCTATCGGAACAGTTGAACATATCCAAAGAAGAGGCGGCTTCTTATATTGAGTTTTATTTTAATCGTTATCCCAAAGTAAAGAGATATATTGAAGAATCTCTTGTTCTGGCTTACAAAAATGGATATGTCAAAACATTTTTAGGGAGGCAAAGAAATTTACCGGAGTTAAAAAGTAGCAATTATCGTGTTCGAAGTTTTGGTGAAAGACTTACTATTAATTTTCCTATTCAAGGAAGTGCGGCGGATATCATAAAAATTGCCATGGTTAATTTGGATAATGAATTAAAAAAACGAGGGATGCAAACGCGAATGATATTACAGGTTCATGATGAACTTGTGTTTGAAGTTCCTCCGCTGGAAAGGGGCATTGTGGCGGGTTTAGTTAGAGATATTATGGAAAATGCCTATCCCCTGAGAGTGAAGATGGAGGTTGATATAAGAACTGGCAATAACTGGCTAGAAGTTGTATAAAAAAGAAGGAATTCACAAAGTTATTGTGAATTTTAAATGTGAAAAAATTTAGGAGGATAATGTAATGCAGGACCAAGGTACAGTAAAAAAAGATGAAGAGTGCAAGGATTGCATGATGGAGGATGAAAACGGGAGACTTGTGCCTGACTATGACAGCACAATTAAATTTTTTAACGAAGGGGATTTGATTACAGGAACGGTAGTTAAAATAGATAAAAACGAAGTTCTTGTTGATGTTAGTTATAAGTCAGAGGGGGTTATACCTCTTCGTGAGCTTTCGGTAAAAAGGGACGTTGATCCGAGGGAAGTTGTTTCTGTTGGAGATGAAATTGAAACATTGGTGTTACAAAAAGAAGACGCTGAGGGACGGCTCATTCTCTCAAAAAGACGCGCTCAATACGAAAAGGCTTGGAACAAAATCACGGAAGCTTCAAAGAAAAACGAAACAATCTCTGGACGTGTAATCGAAGTGGTAAAGGGTGGATTGATCCTCGACATAGGTTTGAGAGGTTTTCTACCTGCTTCACTCATAGACTACAAAAGAGTTAGAGATTTAACCAGTTATCTGGGGTGCGAGTTTGAATGTAAAATTATTGAGATTGATAGAAGAAGAAATAATGTTGTTCTTTCCAGAAAAGCTGTTTTGGGGAACTCGCGCAAAAAGGAACGTAATGAAATCTTATCTAAGCTTGAGAAAGGTCAATTGGTGGTCGGGAAAATCTCAAGCATCGTTGATTTCGGTGCTTTTGTCGATATGGGAGGCATTGATGGTTTAATCCATATCTCGGAACTTTCTTGGGAACATGTCAGTCATCCCTCGGAGATTGTAAGCATGGGAGACGAAGTTAAAGTTCAGGTTCTTGATATAGATAAAGAAAGGGAAAGAATATCGCTTGGGTTGAAGCAGATGCAAAAAGATCCCTGGCAAGATAAGATTAAAGACTATAAAGAAGGAGATTTTATAGAAGGAAAGATAACAAGAATTGTTCCCTTTGGAGCTTTTGTTGAGTTGCCGTGTGGGCCAGAAGGCCTGATTCATGTTTCCGAGATAGCTAAGGTCCGTGTCGAATCTCCGGAAATTGTTGTTAAAGTGGGCCAGAATGTGAAGGCGAGAATTTTAGAAATAGATCGAGACAAAAGGAAAATATGTCTAAGTTTAAAACAATCCGCAACGGAGGACAAAAAAGATAAGATAGCTGAAGAGGAAGAAATTAAAGAGCAAGTAAAGCCCGATGAAGAAGCAGAAAAAGAGCTTAAGGAAGAACTCTTAGTATCGGAAAAGTTTGAAATGGAAGGGTCTAAAGACGAAGAAGAACAGGAAGAAAAAGAAGGTGAGGAGCAAGAAGAAGCGGTGCCAGAACCTGGTTCGCTTGAAGAAGTATTGCAACAAATGAAGAAGGAAAGGGCTCAAAAAGAAAATGGTTAAATAATAAAGGAGTTTGAAATGAGTATTCAATTTATTATGGTGATTGTGTTTCTTTTATTTGTTGTAGCAGCAGGATTGTGGCTTGTCACGAGTTATACTAAACGAACAGCGGGTGTTTTTAAGGAGCTTGCTTTGGAGCTTGGTTTGGAATTGAAACCTGTAGGTAAAGAGTATGTTAGAGTCATTGGGAGTTATAGGGGAAGAAATATTGAAATAGGGGCGTATGAAGATTGCAAGGATTTTAACAATTTGGAAAATGAGACCGAAAAGATATGTTTTGGCGAATGTTTTACAGCTTTAAAGGTAGCTCATAATGCACCCATAAAAGAGGCTTATCAGCATGATCCACGGACCGTTGTGGGGAAAGAAATGATTTTTTATCGGTTTGAAAGCAAAAGTGCAAAAGATTCAGAAATGAGCAAAGATATTTTCATAAGTGCAATAAATAAAATTGTAGAGCTGGCCGATAAACTGGAATCAAATTATTCTATATCTTAAGCTCTCTTATGTTGAAATGGGCAGATAGTTGATGGTAAGTTTTGGATATAGGGTAAAGTTAAAAGTGCAAAATGAAAAATGATAGTTAGAAATTAAAAAGTTATTATCTAGGGGATAATTCTTTGGATTAAAAGAGTATAAGTTTTTTCTTTCATAAGTAGTTTTCAATCTCCATTTTTATTTGTCTTTATACCCCGTCTTCCTTTTGATTCCGTGATAAAATTTAATTAGTTTAACGGGAGGGCTTATTCGTGTTGATTTTTGGTGTAACAGGGAACATAGGTTCGGGCAAAAGTACAATATCGAAGATGCTGTCCGATTTAGGCGCTTTCACAATAGATGCGGATGTTATAGCTCTAACTGTGGTTATTCCAAACTCGCAGACTTTCGCGCAGGTTGTTAATGAGTTCGGTCTCTCTATTCTACAAGATGATGGCACGCTGGACAGAAAAAGTCTTGCGAGCATTGTATTTACCGATCCCCGCAAACTCGCAATTTTAAATGAAATTGTTCATCCGGCGATAATGGGCAGCATTAAATTGATGGTAGAGAAATATCGAAAAACTTTATCCGATGAGGCAGTCGTTGTTATCGATGCTCCTTTGATTGTTGAAACTGAGTTCCTTTCATTAGTGGACTCTTTGCTGGTTGTTGCGGCTGATGAGAATGTGCGACTGAAGCGTTTGTTGAAGAAAGGTTACTCACGTGAAGATGCATTGGCCAGGATGAAATCCCAGACTCCTTCCGATGTCCTTGTTACACATGCAGATTATATAATTAATAATAATGGAACATTGGAAGAACTTAAAGAAAAAGTTGATGAGCTGTGGGAAAAAATCAGTGGGGAGTGAGGAGTGGTTAGTGGGGAGTTGATTTCCTGGTACATGAGTTGTACTTAAAAATTACCGACTTTCGACTAATAGACTACCGACTAAAACGGCGGTATTAAGTGGAAAATTTCAAAATTTATGCGTCTTTTGAGCCAGAGGGTGATCAACCGAAAGCGATAAAACAACTGGTTCAAGGTGCAAAAGATGATTACAAACATCAAACTTTGCTGGGAGTTACGGGAAGCGGGAAAACCTTTACCATGGCTCATGTTATAGCCGGAATGGGAAAGCCCACCTTGGTTATTGCCCCAAACAAAACTCTGGCTGCTCAGCTTTGCAGCGAGTTTAAAGATTTTTTTCCCGAAAATGCCGTGGAATATTTTGTAAGTTACTATGATTACTATCAACCTGAAGCATATATTCCTCAGACCGATACATATATCGAGAAAGATTCCTCTATCAATGAAGAGATAGATAAATTACGTCACTCCACAACAAGTTCTCTCTTTTCCAGAAATGATGTGATTGTTGTTGCCAGTGTTTCCTGTATCTATGGTCTTGGTTCTCCGGAAGATTATGTGGCAAAGATGGTTCAAATTGAGGTTGGAGAGGAGTTTGAAATTGATGAAATACTCCAAAATTTAATTGATATCCAATACATTAGGAACGATTACGAGTTTTCCCGGGGGAAATTTAGGGTTTGTGGCGATACCGTTGAGGTTTTTCCGGCTTATGAAGAGGCCGCTTTGCGCATTGAGATGTTTGGAGATGAGGTAGAAAGGATACTTGAGATAAATCCTCTAACCGGTGAAATCTTAAATGAACTTGACCGTGCAGTAATATATCCCGCAACTCACTTTGTTACTGCTTCCGATAAGATAGAGAGGGCTCTTATTTCTATCGAAGAGGAACTTAAGATGAGGTTAAAGGAACTTGAGATTCAGGGAAAATTGTTGGAGGCGCAGCGGCTTCGCATGAGAACAAACTATGACCTGGAAATGTTGAGAGAAGCAGGATACTGTAATGGCATTGAAAATTATTCTCGTCATTTTTCCGGTAAACAGCCAGGAGAACCTCCTGATACACTTCTAAATTATTTTCCTGAAGATTTCCTGATAATAATCGATGAATCGCATATAACAATTCCTCAACTTCATGGGATGTATGAGGGAGATAGGTCGCGTAAGAAAACGCTTATTGAGCACGGATTTAGGTTGCCGTCTGCGCTTGATAATCGTCCGCTCAAATTCGCAGAGTTTGAAAGCCGTATTCCCCAAGCACTCTTTACGAGTGCTACTCCCGGCAATTGGGAGACGAATATTTCAAAACAAGTTGTTGAGCAAATTATTCGTCCAACCGGATTAGTAGACCCTGAGGTTATCGTCAAACCAACCAAGGGTCAGGTTGATGATCTAATCAATGGGATAAAGAAAAGGGTTGAGAAAAATGAGCGCGTTTTGGTAACGACCCTTACCAAAAAGATGGCGGAGGATTTAACCGATTACTTGTTTGAGATGGGAGTTAAAGCAAGGTATCTTCACTCTGATATTGATACACTGGAAAGAATAGAAATTCTTACCGATTTGCGGCTTGGCAAGTTTGATGTGCTGGTGGGAATAAATCTTTTAAGAGAAGGATTGGATTTGCCTGAAGTTTCTTTGGTTGCGATCCTCGATGCCGACAAGGAGGGCTTCTTGAGAAGCGAACGCTCTCTTATTCAGACCATTGGAAGAGCTGCCCGTAACGTTAGCGGACAGGTGATAATGTATGCGGATAATATAACAAAGTCCATGAAGATGGCAATCAATGAGACTAACAGGCGCCGTAAATTGCAGATGGATTACAATAGAAAACACAATATTGAACCTCAAACAATTCGGAAAGCCGTATCCAATATTCTTCAGGCATCGAGGGCTGCTCCGTGCCTGACGCCGTGTCTGCCGACAGGCAGGGCAGGCAGGGAATCTCCTGCTCATTATGAAATTAAAAAAAAATTTACCGATGAAATTCTAACGATGCCAAAAGATGAAATGGAAAGGCTCATCCGCACTCTCGAAGACGAAATGCGCTCAGCCGCCGAGGAGTTGAAGTTTGAAGAGGCAGCGCGTTTGCGAGATGAAATTACCGAACTCAGAAAAGAACTTACTTCTTCCTGAAGGGCATTTTCTTGGCCAGACTTGCGAAGATGCTCGATTGTGGTTTTTCTTCTGGTTCCGGGGCGAGAAGTCTGGTGACGATATCTCTTTGGGTAATTATGCCAACCAATTTTTCCTCATGGAACACAGGCAAAAGCCTCAATGCGTGCTCGAACATCACATCCAGAACTTCACCCAGGGAATATTCTGGGGTTATTGTGACGACGGGGGAGACCATTATGTCTTTAATCTGACTTGCAAAAAGGCTTTGAAGGTGTTCTGACCTAAAGATTTTTAAGAAGTCCTTTTCGGTTACGATGCCGGTCAACTTCCCTTCCTTATCGATGACGGGAAAGCCGTGAAAATTATGTTCCCTAAATTTTTCGGCAAGTTCTTCGAGACTGTCGTCCTCATTTACCGTGACAACTTTTTTCGTCATGATTTGCTCCACCTTAATGCGGGGTAGCCTGTGCATTTTAGTTATCTCCTTTCTTCGGGAACTTCGTTTGCTTTAAAGATAGCCCATTTGGTGAAAGGGGGTCCTATAATTTGAAAGATTAGTGTTGTCCCCGCGATTACGTTTATTGCCAATAATCCAAGCTCCCGTCCCGCTGCGCCATAAGCTTGAAAATCGCTAAGCGCTTGTATTGACAAACCTATCGCCACACCAGCTTGGGATAAAAGACAAAAGCCGAGATATTTTCTCACGGTCTCCGGTGCATTTGACACGCGTCCACCGATCCATGTACCAATACTTTTTCCAAGTACCCTGTTGACTATATATGCTAATCCTATAAGGCCGAGTTTTGCTAGTAAACTTACCTGAAGTCGTGCTCCCGCAAGTATAAAAAACAGGACGAATATTGGTGGAGTAATTCTTTGAACTACGTCGAATATCTCAGTTCTCTTGGTAAGGTTAATAACGGTAGCTCCCATGGCCATGTTAGATAGAATTAGGGAGGAATGAAACGTTAAGGCAAGTCCGGTGCAAAGCACAATTGAACCGACACCTAAAATCATTAGGGCTTCGCGATCGTGCATCTTTTTAATTGTGTAAGCCAATACGATGCCGATGAGCATCCCTATAAACAAGGAGCGGCCAATTTCTAAAAACGGTCCCTCCAAAAGATGAAGGATTGATGATATATTTTCATGAGTCAGAAGGGTTTTTATCATTACGGTTGCAAAAGCATATATCATGATTGCCGCGGCATCGTCCAATCCCACAACAGCATATAGGGTTGTTGTAAGAGGGCCAGATGATTCGTACTCTCGCAGGACATCAACCGTTGCGGCGGGAGCAGTTGCAGATGCCAATGCTCCAAAGAGGAGGGCGACCGTAAGTTTTTGTGTGAAGGCGTAGATGGCAATGGTTACGAAGAGAAAAGCACCGAGGCTTTCCAGAATTGTGATGGTAAAGATGCTTTTCCCGAGCTTCTTAAATACCGCGATGGCCATCTCTCCGCCTATCGCAAAACCGATGAAGGCGAGGGCAAAGGAGCTTATCATATCCAGGCTGTTTAATGTTTGTTCCTTAAAGATGCCTAAAAATGATTCACCCAGTATGAGTCCTATGATAATAAATCCTACAACTTGAGGAGCTTTGAAAAATTTCTTACCTAATTTTCCACCAAAGAAGCCAATTAGGATAGCAATCCCCAGGAGGGTAAGCAAAAAATTAATGGATGGCGAAGCCAACGACATCTAGTAAAGTCACTTCCTAACGAATGATTAATGTTATTATATTAGCGCTCGTTTCTGCGGTGGTCAAATCAACGCAGCCAATTATCACTTTTTGGTATTTGGTCTGTTACAAATTTCTTTCGATTTTTTAAAGGCAATTTCTTGTTGTATAATTTTAAAGGAGAAGGAGCATTTTTGCCTGATAAAATAATAATTCGCGGTGCTAAAGAGCATAATTTAAAAAATATAAATCTTGAAATTCCTCGGGATAAATTCGTTGTTATAACCGGTCTTTCCGGTTCGGGGAAATCTTCGCTTGCCATGGATACCATATATGCCGAAGGTCAGAGGCGGTACGTTGAATCTCTTTCAGCTTACGCGAGGCAGTTTTTGGGCCAGATGCAAAAGCCCAACGTTGACCATATCGAGGGTTTATCGCCAGCCGTATCAATAGACCAGAAATCTACCACGAGAAATCCTCGCTCGACCGTAGGCACTATTACGGAAATTTACGACTATCTTCGCGTGCTTTATGCTCGCATCGGGGCATCTCATTGCTACAAATGCGGTCGGGAAATATCCCGTCAAAGCCCACAGCAGATAATTGAACAGGTTTTAAAGCTCTCAGAAGGTACAAAATTTCAAATTCTCGCACCCATCATCAGGGGCAAAAAAGGAGAGTACCGACAGCTTTTCGAGGATTTAAGGAAACAGGGGTTTGTTAGGGCGAGGGTCGATGGAAAAGTTTGTGAGTTGGAAGAAAATATAGAGCTCGATAAATACGTTATTCATCACATCGATGTTGTTGTCGATCGGCTTGTCATGAAAAAAAACATCGAGAGGCGGATTGCCGATTCCATCGAGACCGCCTTAAATTTGGCAAGCGGTATTGTAACAATCGATATTGCGGGTGGGGAGGAGATGATATTTTCTCAGGCATTTGCCTGTCTTTATTGTGGGATAAGTTATGAGGAATTGTCTCCCAGAATGTTTTCCTTCAATAGCCCTTACGGAGCTTGCCGTTATTGCACCGGTTTAGGGGCAACCCAGGTGGTCGATCCCGAACTCATCGTTCCCAATCCAAATTTAAGTCTAAAAGAGGGCGCGATTGCGCCTTATCATCATACCCGAGTCAACTTTTATCCTAAGATGATAAGGACGGTTGCTGAGCAGTACGGCATAGATATAAATAAACCGTTTAAGGGTTTGCCCGAAGAGCATAAAAATTTAATTTTATATGGCACCGGCGATGAGAAGGTTTATATAAGTTACAGAAGCTTAACGGGAAGAAGAAGAGCTTATTATACGACTTTTGAGGGGGTTATCCCAAACCTTACTCGCCGCTATAGGGAATCTGAATCAGATTATGCTCGTGAACAAATTGAGCATTATATGAGACTTTTGCCTTGTTCAGGTTGTGGGGGCGCCAGGTTAAAACCCGAAAGTCTTGCTGTGACGGTCGGCGGGATTAATGTTAATGAATTCACGAAGAAACCCACCAAGGACGCTTTATTGTTTTTCAAGAGGCTCAAGCTAAATGAGAAGCAGAGGCTAATAGGCAGCCGTTTGATAAAAGAAATTGAAGCGCGGCTTCAATTTCTGGTTGATGTGGGCTTGGATTATATAACTTTGGATAGGACAGCAAATACTTTGGCGGGGGGAGAAGCTCAAAGGATAAGGCTTGCGACTCAAATTGGTTCGGGGCTTATGGGAGTCCTTTATATTTTAGATGAACCGAGCATTGGGCTTCACCAGCGAGACAATAGAAGGCTCATAAAGACATTAAAGAACCTCAGGGATTTAGGTAACACTGTAATTGTTATTGAACATGACGAAGAAACTATAAGAGAAGCTGATTTTATTGTGGATATCGGACCGGGGGCCGGAGAGTACGGCGGAAAAGTGGTTGCCATTGGAACTGCTTTAGATGTTATGGCGGTTTGCGATTCGGTAACGGGCCAGTTTTTAAAGCATGCAAGAAAGATAGAAGTTCCAAAAAAAAGACGCAAACCGGTTGAGGGGAATTATTTGACCATCAAGGGCGCGCAAGAACACAATTTAAAAAAGATTGATGTATCGATTCCTCTTGGTCTTTTCGTTTGCGTTACGGGGGTTTCGGGTTCAGGTAAGAGCACCTTGGTTTCGGATATTTTGTATAGGGCACTGGCAAGCGAGTTCTATAAGTCCAAGGAAAAACCAGGTAAGCATGAGGGGATTGAAGGGTTGCAGTATATTGATAAAGTTGTAAACATCGATCAGTCTCCCATCGGAAGAACGCCACGTTCAAATCCGGTAACATACACAAAAGTGTTTGACGATATTAGGCGCGTTTTTTCTCAAACCAAAGAGGCGAGGTTGAGGGGTTATAAACCGGGAAGGTTTAGTTTTAATGTTAAGGGCGGTCGCTGTGAGGCCTGTAGAGGCGATGGCACAATTAAGATAGAGATGCATTTTCTCCCCGACGTTTATATTCCTTGCGAAGTTTGTAAGGGTAAACGTTATAATAAGGAAACGTTGGAAGTGGAATTTAAGGGCAAAAACATTGCTGATGTTTTAGATATGTCCGTTGATGAAGCTCTCAAATTTTTTGAAAATATCCCCAGTATAAAAAGACGTTTGCAGACGTTATACGATGTTGGTTTAGAATATATAAAACTTGGACAGCCGGCTACTACTCTTTCCGGGGGTGAGGCGCAGCGCGTAAAACTTTCAACGGAACTTTCGAAAAAAGCCACCGGACGAACGCTCTATATCCTAGACGAACCCACCACGGGTCTTCATTTAGCTGATATCGAGAAGCTTTTAGATGTCCTTGTAAGACTTGTTGAGGGAGGAAATACGGTCTTGGTAATCGAACATCAATTAGATGTCATTAAAACCGCCGATTGCGTTATCGATCTAGGTCCGGAGGGGGGAGAAGAAGGCGGATATGTTGTTGCAACGGGATCACCTGAAGAAATTGCCAAAAATCCTCGTTCTTATACGGGCCGGTTTTTAAAGGAAATGCTAATAAGGTAATTAATTATGGAAGGAGAACAATATGTTAAGTATCGCGCTGCCAAAAGGAAGTCTTGAAGAACAAACCTTTATGCTTTTTGCTCAAGCGGATTTGCCTATTAAAAAAGGGCGTCGTCAGTATAATTCAATCGCAGATGATCCGAGAATAGATAAGATAAAAATTTTAAGACCCCAAGAGATACCTAAATATGTTGAGGAAGGCTATTTTGATTTAGGCATCTCGGGCAAGGATTGCATCGTGGAATCGGGGGCCAACGTTATCGAGGTTGCCGATATGCCTTACGCAAAAACAGGAACCGGCAAGATGAAAATGATTATCGCGGTGCCGGATGATTCGATAATAGAAAAACCAGAGGATATTCTGGTCAATAGCCGTGTTACAACCGAATTTCCCAATATCACTAAAGCTTATTTCGATAAGCTTGGTATTCCCGTCAAAGTTTACTACTCGTATGGAGCAACGGAGGCAAAGATACCTGAAATCATGGACGTGGTCGTGGATTTAACAGAAACGGGGGAAACTCTTCGCAGAAATCAACTTAAGATAATCGGCACGGTTATGGAATCGACCACAAGACTCATAGCAAACAAAGATTCCTGGGAAAACGAAGAAAAAAGAAAAGCGATAGAAGAAATTAAAACCCTCCTTCTCGGTGTTTTAGAGGCAAGAGACAGGGTTTTGATGAGCATGAATGTTTCCAAAGATAACTTGGAGGGTGTTATTGAGGCTTTGCCCGCCATGAAGAGACCGACCGTAAATCAACTTTACAACTCGGATTATTTGGAAGTGACCACTGTTGTTGATAAAGCCAATGTAAACATATTGATTCCGAGATTAAAAGAGCAAGGAGCCGAAGATATTTTAGAGATGGATATTGCGAAGATAGTTAGGTAGCAAATGGCTTATGGCAAATGGCTTATGGCAAATGGCTGATAAATGAAGAATGCCAGATACCTGGTACAGGGCTGTGCCTGGTCTTATGAAAAAACTAAAATTAAAAATTAAGAATGGTTTTAAGACTTTTCATTTTAAATTTTTATATTTTATTTTTTAATTTGAAATAACCAACAAACTACCGACTCCCCGCTAAGAGATTCCCGACTAGCCCATCTTCTCGTCCAACCCCTTAATTGCTTGCTGGAGTTCGTTTTGGCACAGCGCTGTAGTCAGATCACCGCGGGTTTTTTCCATAATCGAGCGGGCTACATCTGTTGTTCTCCTTAGTCCTCTTGTGATTGCTTCTGGATAGCCAAACGAGGCAAGAATATAAAACATATCGTCCATCGTTTTTAAAAACTCTTCCGCTTTTTTAATTTTACCAACTCTTAAAAGATCAAGAGATCTTCTTCTAAGTTCTCCAATTGCCTCACCAAGCCCATTTAAAAAAGCGTTGTATTCTACTCCCAGCTCTTCGGGGGACGGGAGTTCTTTATCAAGAATCAGCGCTTGAGTAATGATTGCTTCGGCATATTCTTTTTGAGCGTCGTGAACAAATCCAGCGTAGAAAATGTCTGGGTGATCTTTGAGCGTCATCTTGCATTCTTCTAAGTATATTTTTGCCTGTGACAAGAGGTCGTCCGCCAAATTGTACTCTTCACGATGAAGTGCCCTTACCGCGCTTGTAGAACTTTTTAGGGCTTGTCGTGATGAAGACAGCGCTTTTTCTCTGGCCTCTTCCTTTACGTCAAATTTTTTTCTTATACCATCTGCTATTTTCTCCAAAGGTGTTAACATTTCCAATCATCCTTTGCGTATTTAAATAAAAATTTCTTAAGGTTATTTTAAACTTAAAACGGTTTTTTGAAAAATTTAATTTTCACGGTCAAAATTTGCTATTATAATTTTATAAAAATAAGAGGTGAAATTAATGAAATCAGTCTCTTTTTTGACCGTATTTTTTGCGGGTATTTTTACTTTTTTTTCTCCCTGCGTTTTTCCCCTAATTCCAGGTTACATATCCTATATCACGGGCGTTTCTTTTCAAACCTTAACTGAGAAGAAGAATACAAGTTTTAGATTCATATTTGTTCGTATTCTGCTTTTTGTTTTGGGTTTCACTTTTATATTTACGTTGATGGGAGCCACGGCTAGCGTCATTGGAGGATTTTTCCAAACGCATCGTCGAATTCTAATGATCACCGCGGGGATTACCATAATTTTATTTGGTTTGCATTTAATGGGTCTTCTTAAAATAGGATTTTTAGAGCGGGAAAAGCGAGCACGAGTAAGAAAGGGAAATGGCTTAATTTGGCCATTTGTCATGGGCATGGCTTTTGCTGTTGGATGGACGCCATGTGTTGGCCCCATTTTAGGCTCTGTTCTCCTTATAGCAAGTGTCACGGATTCAATTTATTCAGGAATGTTGCTTTTGGCTACTTATTCATTGGGTTTTGGTTTACCGTTTTTAATTGTGGGTTTGAGCATAAATCAATTTTTAAAATTTTTTACGGGAATTAAAGGGGCGCTTCCCTACATAAAAATTGCGAGTGGTGGAATTCTAATATTATTTGGTGTTTTGCTTATCCTAAACAAGCTTTCCTTGCTGGTTCTGAGCGTTTAGAGTGTTTTGCGTTGTGATATAATTTATGAAGATGGCTCTTTCAGTTAATTTAGAAAAACAGTTAAAGATTGTCCCTGACAAACCAGGAGTTTACCTATTTAAGAATGCAAAAAATTATCCCATTTATATTGGCAAGGCACGTTCTTTAAAGAAGAGGGTGCGCTCATATTTTCAAAAACCTTCGTCCTTTTCTCCAAAAACACTAAAACTCGTTGAAAAAATAGACAGCTTAGATTTTTTTGTAACGGATAATGAAATTGAAGCGCTTATTTTGGAGTCCAGTCTCATTAAAAAGCATAAACCTCACTATAATGTCAGCTTACGTGATGATAAAACTTACCCTTACATTGGTATGTCTTTAAAAGAAGATTTCCCCAGAATTTTTGCGACTCGCGATGCTCACGGGAAGGGTTTCCAATATTTTGGTCCTTACACCAAAGCGTATGCTATGAGAGATACATTAGATGTCTTGCGAAAGATATTTCCATTAAGGAGCTGTTCAAATTCCAGGTTCAAGAGGGCTAAAAATACTTCATCCCCTTGTCTTTATTACCACATTAAAATGTGTACAGCTCCATGTGTTGGTGTTGTTAGTAAAGAAGATTATGGAGAACTGGTGAAGCAGGTAATCCTTTTTTTGAAAGGAAGACAAGATGAAGTTATTTCGGTTTTGAAAAGGCAAATGAGAATGGCTGCTGACAAATTGGAGTTTGAAAAGGCGAGTCAGTTAAGGGATCAAATTGAGGCAGCTAAGCATGTTATCGGACACCAAAAAGTTATTTCTGGCGCCAAAGAAGACCAGGATATAATCGCGATTGCTATGAATGAAAATATTGCGAGCGCGACCATCTTATTTGTCAGAGATGGAAAATTGATTGGGAGTGAAGATTTTGCGCTTAATCAAGGAGAAGCGGATGAAAATGAGATTTTGGCTTCTTTTCTGAAGCAGTTTTACTCAACGGCAACAGTTATACCAAAAGAGATTTTTTTGGAAAGGGATATTGATGAGAAAGCGATTATTGAAACATGGTTAAGCCAAAAGCGTGGGAGAAAAGTAAAGATTGTCGTTTCTCAAAAGGGTGAGAAAAAAAGACTTGTTGAAATGGCTGCCAGGAATGCTTCATACGCTTTGGAATTTTATAAGGTTAGAAAAAAGCTGAAAGAAGAGGAAATATATCGATCGTTAAATGAACTAAAAGAAGGTCTTTGTTTGAACTCTTTGCCTTACAGAATTGAGGCGTTTGATATATCAACAATCCAGGGGAAGGAATCCGTTGGCTCCATGGTTGTTTTCAAGGATAGTTTCCCCAGAAAGGAATGGTACCGAAAATTTAAGGTGAAACGGGTTGAGGGCTTGAATGACTTCGCGATGATAAAAGAGGTTGTAAAGCGAAGATTTGCTCAATATTTACAAGAAAGGAACAAACCCGCAAGCTCTTTTGGCCAGAAACCAGATCTTTTAGTTATAGATGGAGGGAGATCACAACTAAATGCGGCGTCGGCTGCTTTAAACGAGTTAGGACTGGATGGCATCCCGGTTATTGCTTTGGCAAAGAAGAAAGAGGAGATATATCTCCCGGAAGTTAACCAACCGATTTCTTTGCCTCAACACTCGAGAGGACTTAATTTATTGCGGAGAATAAGAGATGAAGCCCACCGTTTTGCCATTGGATATCATAGGGATTTAAGAGCCAAGAGGATGGTTGAGTCAATTTTAGACGAGGTGCCTGGAATTGGAGAGAAGCGGAAAAAGAAATTGGTAGAGCACTTTGGTTCGTCTAAAGAGGTTGCAAAGGCAAAGGTAGCAGAACTTGAAGGGGTCTTGCCCGCCAAAATAGCTCAAGGCGTTTACAGCTATCTGCATGCGGTTAAGGAGAAGGGTGAAAAAAGATAGATTTTTATTTGTTTGTTATGAAATTGTACACGGAATTGGCGCCCTTGTATTTAGTGATAAAGGACTAATTGGTCTCATTCTTCCTTATGTTAAAAAAGAAGAAACCCTGCGGGAAGTTTATAAAAAGTTCTCTTCTTCCGTTGATTGCGAAATTACCGAGATTTCAAGGGATAAAGACAGTTTGATCTGGCCGCTATTATATTATTTTCAGGGCCGAGAAGTTAAATTTGATTATGTCTTAGATTTAAGAGGATTTACTAAGTTCGAGGAAGAAGTTTATAAGGCTGTGATTTCTGTACCTTTTGGTGAGCTAAGGAGTTATAAGTGGGTAGCTGAGACTATCGGTAAATCAGGCGCATATCGAGCGGTTGGGAACGCTTTAGCAAAAAATCTTATTCCAATAGTTGTTCCATGCCATAGAATAACTTCTAATGATGGTAGATTGGGAGGATGGAGCGGAAAAGAGGGCTGGAAAAGAAAACTACTTGAGCTGGAAGGGTTGAGAAACGAGGGTTAAAAGTTTAAAGTGTAAGGGCAGATGGCAGATGGGAAAGTAAGAGGAATGGGTAAAGTAAGGATTGTAGAGTATGGAGCATGGGGTATAGGGTATAGTAAAATCAACAATCTGGCCAAAGCACAGCTCCTGTATCAGACAAGCTCCCCACTCCTGACCAACAGATTCCCAACTAAAAGAATGGAGGCATTATGAAATTTATTTCGAGATTGACGATCACGGCTTTGGCAATTTTAGTTGTTGCATACATACTGCCAGGAATAGTTGTTTCTGAGGGTTTGACTTTTGAAGGATTTTTAACTGCTTTAATTGCGGCGCTTATGCTTGGCGTTGTAAATGCTTTACTCAGACCGATTTTAATGATTTTAGCTTTGCCAATAAATATGTTAACCTTGGGATTATTTACTTTTGTGATAAATGCTTTTTTGCTTATGGTTGTTTCTTACGTTGTTCCCGGTTTTATGGTTTTAAATTTTGTTTCAGCGCTCATTGGTTCATTTTTAATTAGCGCAATTAGCACAATTGCTTCTTACGCGATTACTTAAGATGATTGAACTAGACGGAGAGGATGATAAATTTGGAGTTTACCATTATTACTGGTTTATCGGGCGCAGGAAAATCTGAAGCAATTAGATGTCTTGAGGATATGGGTTATTTCTGCATAGATAATCTTCCTCCAAATCTAATTATGAAGATGGCCGAACTTTGTTCGTTGCCGGGAAGCAAAATCGACAAAGTTGCGTTGGTTATAGATGTTAGGGGCGGAGATTTTTTTGATGCCCTTTTTGAATCTTTGAGGGAAATGAAAAACAGAGAAATAAAGTATCAAATACTTTTTTTAGAGGCCTCTCATGAAGAAATCATAAAACGTTTTAAAGAAACTCGCCGACGTCATCCTCTATCTTTAGGTGGAGAAATTGAAGAAGGGATTCAAAGAGAACGGTCCATTCTTGAGGGCTTAAGAGGTCGGGCAGATATGATTATCGATACGACAAATCTAAAAACTCATGAGTTGAGGGATAAAATTCGCTCATCTTTTATAGGAAAAGAAAAAAGAAAAAGTCTCTTGATTACCGTGATTTCTTTTGGTTATAAATACGGGGTACCTCTTGATGCTGATCTGGTTTTGGATGTAAGGTTTTTACCAAATCCCCATTATATAGAGGAGCTTCGCCCTCACTCAGGGGAGGAAAAGATCGTAAAAGATTTTGTTTTAAAAAGAAAAGAAACAAAGGTTTTTGTTCGAAAATTCTTCGATTTTTTAGCGTTTTTGATTCCTCATTACGTAGCTGAAGGAAAAACTCACCTCGTTATAGCTCTTGGCTGCACAGGGGGAACCCACCGTTCGGTAGCTATAGCTGATGCGACAATGGAATTTTTAAATAAAAACGGTTTTAACGTAACTTTAAGACATAGAGATATTGGGAGGGATTTCGGCTCAAAATGAAATCCTCAAAAAAAGGGAGAGAGGTTTCCGCGGTTGCAATTGGCGGAGGCACGGGGATCCCGAATGTTCTAAAAAGTTTAAAGAATTTTACTAGCGATATTAACGCCATTGTAACCGTTGCGGATGATGGTGGAAGCTCTGGAAGAATACGACGGGAGCTTAAAATACTTCCGCCTGGCGATATTAGAAATTGTTTAATGGCTTTAGCCGATCCAGAGGCCATTATGCGAGATATTTTTCAATATCGATTTAAGGATGGCGAATTGGCGGGTCATTGCTTGGGCAATCTGATTTTAGCTGCTTTAGCCGATATGAAGGGCGATTTTGTCGACGCTTTGAGTGAATTGTGTCGTTTTTTAAATGTTAAAGGAAAGGTTTTACCCTCTACTTTGGAGAATGTGATTTTGCATGCTCAAACAAAGAATGGAGAGTTAATTTACGGCCAATCCGAGATAACCGGTTCTCATACACGTGGGGATATTGAAATTGTACACATTGAGCCAAGGGATGCTCTGGCTTATCCCGAGGCCGTTGAAGCGATAAAGGCTGCCGACCAGATAATTATCGGTCCTGGAAGTCTTTTTACAAGTATAATTCCTAACTTATTAATAAAGGGCATTCAAGAAGCTTTGTGTGAATCAAATGGCTTAAAAGTTTTTATTTGTAATATGGTTACCCAGCCAGGAGAAACTGAGGGTCGGTCTGTAATCGATCACCTAGAGGCGGTTTTAAGACATGTTCCCCAGAACTTTTTGGACGTAATAATTGTAAATTCAAACACCGATCAGCTTACCAGAAAAGCAATGGTGCCGGTCAAAATGGATAAAGAGCTTTTTGTTAAATACGACATAGATTTTGTGTTGGAAGATGTGGCAGATGTTGATTTTGCTGGCCACCACGATCCTTTAAAATTGGGGCAGGTATTACGAGATTTGGTATAGCGAAATTAATTAGTCAGCAAAAAAGTACTATTTTGAGGTTTAATTATGTCATTTTCGGCACAAATAAAGAACGAGTTGACAAGGGTTTATCCAAAAGATAAGTGCTGCAAAAAAGCGGAATTGTCTGCTCTTTTTAGATTAGACGGCTCTTTTCATATTTTGGGCAAGGATAAATTTGCCATTCATACCTCAACAGAAAATGCCGCTGTGGCCCGCAAGACCGTAAAACTTCTTTCCGAACTTTTTAATTTGGAGTACGAGATTGTTGTTAGACGTTCTTATCTCAGCAAGAAAAACGATTATGTCGTTTACATTCCTTCTCAAACAAATTTAAATCAAAGTCTAAACGAAATTGGTATTTTGGACGATAAAATGGTTATCGTTTCCGGGATAATTCCACGGCTTGTAAAAAAGGATTGCTGTGCGGCTTCTTATCTGCGAGGAGCTTTTTTGGGTGGGGGCTCAATGGGAAATCCCAAAAAAGGGTATCATTTTGAGCTTAATACAAATAATGAGCAACTTGCTGTGGATTTACTATTACTATTTAAACACTTTGGTTTAAATGCTAAGCTGAGCTCGCGGAAGAAAAATTGTGTGGTTTACATTAAAGAGGGCGAAGGAATTGTAAGTCTTTTGGCTTTGGCTGGGGCATTTGAAGCGCTATTAAGTTTAGAGGATTTGAGGATCGTCAAAGATTTGCGTAATGAGGTCAATCGGTTGGTTAATTGCGATACTGCCAATTTAAATAAGACGGTCAAAGCTGCTCTTTTGCAACTTGAAGATATAACTTTTTTAGATAAGGAGGTGGGGTTGTCACATTTACCCTTGAGTCTTCAAGAGGTTGCGCTTAAAAGACTTCGGTTTACTCAAGCCAATGTAAGAGAGCTGGGGGAGCTTTGTGAACCGCCGCTAAGCAAATCTGCGGTTTATCACAGAATAAGGCGTATAAGGAAATTAGCCGATAATTTTGAAAAATAAATGTTAGCTTGTATTTAAAAGGAGGTTTTTGTTATGGCTGTTAAGGTGGGTATAAATGGTTTTGGAAGAATTGGGAGGAATGTTTTTAGGGATGCTTTTGATGATGAAGATATTGAAATTGTAGCGGTTAACGATTTGGCAGACACGAAAACGTTGGCGCACTTGCTTCGATATGACTCCGTATTTGGTATCTTTGATGCAGAAATCGAAGCCAAAAGTGGAAGCATGGTTGTTGACGGGGAAGAAATAAAAGTGTTAGCCGAAAAAGATCCCGCAGCCCTTCCTTGGAAGGAATTGGGGGTTGAGGTTGTAATCGAATCCACAGGGAGGTTTACCGCCAAAGAAGAGGCAGCAAAACATCTTTCCGCTGGGGCAAAAAAGGTTATCATCAGCGCTCCGGCAAAGAACCCCGATATAACCATAGTACAGGGTGTGAATGAAGATAAGTATGATTCGGAGAATCACCATATTATTTCAAATGCTTCTTGCACCACAAACTGTTTGGCTCCAGTTGTGAAGGTTCTTTTAGATAATTTCGGAATAACCAAGGGTTTTATGACCACCATTCATGCTTATACCAATGATCAAAAAATATTAGACTTGGTTCACAAAGATTTAAGAAGAGCTAGGGCTGCTGCTGTGTCTATGATACCGACTTCAACGGGGGCCGCGAAAGCTATCGGTGAAGTTATACCGGAGCTTAAAGGAAAGCTCGATGGAATGGCTGTAAGAGTGCCTGTGCCAGATGGTTCTTTAGTTGATTTAGTTGTTGAGCTCGAAAAAGAAGTGACTGCGGAGGAAGTTAATGAGGCATTAAAGAGTGCGGCTAATAGTGATAGATTTGAGGGTATATTGGATTATACTGAAGATCCTATAGTCTCGGTTGATATAATCGGAAACCCATACTCCTCTATAGTTGATGGACTCTCCACGATGGCGAGCGGAAAAATAGCAAAGGTTCTTTCCTGGTACGATAACGAGATGGGTTATTCTTGTCGGTTGGTTGATTTGGTCAAATATATTACAAGTTAGATGAGTTAGGTTTATAAAATCTTGATAGTCGAGCGGGGTTTTTCATGTTTACAAAGAAGACAATTCGCGATGTTGATGTGAAGGGAAAACGAGTATTGGTAAGGGTGGATT
>Ga0209614_1000821_pt1 | contig 25952 bp, 32 predicted proteins | sample BlaSprsedimmetaG_FD_185484 | JGI IMG/M metagenome (GOLD analysis project Ga0209614, IMG submission 185484) | Hot spring sediment bacterial and archeal communities from California, USA to study Microbial Dark Matter (Phase II) - Blank Spring... ... | reverse complement strand
CCCCTGCCCTCGCCGGGAGGCAGGGTTTCAGGAGAGGGCCGCTTTCAGCGGTCCTCGCCAGAAACCCCGCCCCAATTTTCGGCACCAGACCGGATAGGGCATCACCACAAGGAGGCCAGACATGACTGATATTCATTCCGAAAACAACGCAGATGAGATTGTCGAGGCGGCGCGGGCTGCGCTGATCGCAAAGTTGATCTGCATCCTGCGTAATTTTATAAATAAATCGGATTTTAGGGTTGCCAACAAAAGTTGGATACCCTAATGTAAATTTAAGAGCTGAGAGTTTCGGCTTGCACCGCACCGGCGGAACCGGGTTTCCTGATAGGAGCAACATCATGTATTACATCATCGAAACCAAATACGTTGGCCCCAACAGGGGCCAATACGGATACGTTGATCCCGATAGGATCGACATCAGCACCTCCCCGGCAATCACCAACAGTAGTCACGAAGAGCGCACCGATGGCTGGTGTGGCACCACCGGCGATTGGGCCGTTTATGCCCACGGTGAGTATGCCACCATCGAAGAAGCGCGCGCCGCGATTACAGAGAAATTCGGTGAAGTGCGCGACCGCAGCGGGGACGGCGACGGCGACGTTTTCGAGCCTGAAAATGCCGACGTTGTTGAGACCTACAGGCCTGGAAAATACACCCCTATGGGTAGGGAGGCGACCGCTGATTGGGTGTATGAGAGCATTCAGTCAGACATTGCCGCGGAAACCACCGATGATCGCATTTCTGAGCTGGTTGCCGAGTATGAGGCCGTAGCCAACAGGGACGGCTACACCCTAGACAGCGCCTTGGCGAGATTCATGCAGGAGCGCCGCCAAGATCTGCGCGACGAGCTTGAGGATGATGCCTGATCGCCTAATCCACCTGCGAGTGCCAGCGGCCGTCAAAGGCCGCTGGGTTCTCGCAAGCCGGACCGCCGGGATGCGGCTCACAGACTGGATAATCGACGCCGTGGAGGCACACATGCGGCAGCAATTGACCAATGTGGCCATCCCTGACGATCTGACATTCTCCGATCTACACCTGTCCCGCGACCCCGATGGTCGCGTTAGCTGCGATTGGGCCGTAATAGAGCGAATCTGTGAGGCCAGCAGCCTGCCGGTGGAGATGTTTCGTGATGCGCCAGAGGACAACATTTCTAGGCTGATCGTTGGCTGGTATCAGGCGCACCGCCAGCATGGCGGCGACGCCGATCCGGTTGCCGAAGACCTGATAGCCGAAGTTTTTGCCGAGGAAAAGGCAGGGCGATTATAGCCTGCCGTCCTCGACGGAGGTTCCGATGCGGTTCAAGCGGTTCATGCGCCACCCTTCCCAATCCGGCGAGGAAACCCCGCGCGAAGGCGTCCTGCGCCTTCTGCGCCAAGAGACAACCGCACACCAAGCGCAGCTCCTTGGAGGGGACTTCACCTTCATTGATCTCTTTGCCGGAATTGGCGGACTCAGACTGGCCATGCAGCAGGCTTGCGCCCGGAACACCGCGCCCCCGGCCGAGCTGCGCCGATAGTCGCGCAACGTCTCTTCCAGAGCCGCCGCACTCCTTCGGCCCATGCCCGCCCAGGGCCGCGGCGATCCGCCCATGCGGGTTTCAATCGCTGGGGCTGCGGGCATAGCCCGCCATTTTAAGTGCGCCCAAAGGGGTTCGGACAAGCCGAACGCCCTTTGGGCGGTTAGGGGACCGCCGGTCCCCCCACGCAAGCCCCATGAGCGGCGTCAGCGGGGGGTGTCCCCAACCACGGTCTCGGCCCGAGGGCCGAGCTGCGTGGCCGGGTGATCCCCCTCCCCCCCCTTCCTTGTCATGGAGCTTGCGCGGGCCCCCCCCCTGCCCTCGCCGGGAGGCAGGGTTTCAGGAGAGGGCCGCTTTCAGCGGTCCTCGCCAGAAACCCCGCCCCAATTTTCGGCACCAGACCGGATAGGGCATCACCACAAGGAGGCCAGACATGACTAAAGAGCGTTTCGACATCAAGCAGCACGTCACGGACACAATCATTGCACAGATCGAGGCGGGCACTCCACCGTGGCGCAAGCCGTGGACGGGCGATATGAGCGGGGCCAGCTTCCCCTTGCGACACAATGGTGAACAATATCGCGGCATCAATATTCTGATGCTTTGGGCGACGGCTCACGTGCGTGGCTACAATTCCGCCCGCTGGATGACCTTCAAACAGGCCCTTGAGCTTGGGGGTTGCGTAAAGAAGGGTGAGAAGGCGACGAAAACTGTTTTCTATGGCTCGATTGAGCGCGAAAACGAGAACGTGGCAGAGGGCGAGGACGGCAACCGCTGCATCCGGTTTGTCAAGACCAACAATGTTTTCAATGCCGACCAGATCGACGAGCAGCCCGGCGGACTGGCGAACTATACGCCGAGCTATGAGAGCGGCAGCAGCGATTGCCAGCCCGGCGAGGTCACGATTTCCGATGATGGCCTGTTGTCCGTCATGCCCCGGCAGCGGTCGGCGTCCCATGTCGTGATCCGCACTGGCTGGACGGCCCAGCTTCCCCCCGAGGCGGTCGGGCCGATCCGGCGCGCTATCGCGCTGGCCGAAGCGAAATTGTCGCGGGAGGCCCACGCATGAAAGGCGTGACGTGGAAGCGGGCCGACGCCTTGCAGGCGGGCGACCTGATCGTGACGAGCGTTCCCGGCCATGCGGCTTTCGTGGACCGCGTTTGCGAAGTGCGTTTTGCCCGCGACGGCAAAGTGCATGTTGATCTCAACCACTGGACCGCAAGGGCGATCTACCCCGAGGCCGAACAGGTGCGGGTGATCGCGCGGCGCAGCCAACTTATGGAGGCAAAATGACCCAGCCCATCAACACTCACGCCTTGGCAAAATGAAGGTGGAGACGCGACAGCGCATCGAGCGCCAGATTGCGCGCAAGGCCGCCAAGGACTTGATCGCGGCGACCAAGCGGGGTTATCCGGTCTCGCAACGCGGCCCGGCCAAGTAGGAGGCGCGCCTTGTGTGATCCAGCGGACGAAGGCCGCATCCATGAAATGACCTTGCCCGGCGGATCGGGCGCGCGGATCGGCTACGCCCGCGTGTCCACGCCGGAGCAGGACATGAGCTTGCAGACCGACGCGCTAGAGCGCGCCGGTTGCTCCCGCATCTTTCAGGACGTGGCGAGCGGTGCGAAGGCTGAGCGCAAGGGGCTGGACGAGGCGTTGGCCTACCTGCGCCCCGGTGACACGCTTGTGGTGTGGAAGATCGACCGGCTAGGCCGGTCGCTTGCGCATCTTGTCGGCGTGGTGGAGGACTTGCGCAGCCGAGGAATCGGCTTTCGGTCGCTCACCGATCCGGGCATGGACACCACCACGGCCAGCGGCGCGCTGATTTTCCATATCTTCGGCGCGCTGGCCGCGTTCGAGCGCGAGCTAATCCGGGAGCGCACCAAGGCCGGTTTAGCCGTGGCGGCCGCGCGCGGCCGACGCGGCGGCCGAAGGCCAGTTGTCACCGCTGCCGTGCTGGAACGGGCCAAGGCCCTGATGCTCGACAAGGGGTTGACGGTGCGCGAGGCGGCGGGCGCGCTCAATATCGGCAAGACGGCCCTTTACGACGCGCTACGGGCCGCCGAAGACGAGGAACAGGCGAAGGCGGCCAAGACGCCGCCCCGGAAAGGGAGACTTGCCCGCTAGGGCCGTTTTCCGGGCCGCTGGCGGCCTTTGGGCCTTGTGCGGTATCCAAGGCCCAGGACACCCGCTAAAGCCGCTCCTGCGCTTCCCGTGGCGGTCGAGAGGTTCGCGGCGGGCAGTTTCGGGCGTAACATGGCAGCGACAGGCCCCCGTTTGCGGGCCGCGATGCCGTCAGGATCGCACCGCCGCGCCCTTGCAACGCCGGAGGCGTCCGCCGCGATGCTCCGGCCCAAGGGTGCAAGGACGCTTTGCCACGGTGCAACGTGATCGCCATACGGCCCAACTCACAAACGGAGGTGCCACCATGTTCAATACCGCCCTTCACCGCCTGCTAGGCGCGGCCTACGGACCCACTTACCGCCTCGCCGGAATCGGCGCGTGGATCTTCGGCGGCTATGGCCTGTTGATCCTCGCAATGGCGATGGCCGCAGGGCGCACCGCTGAGAGCTTCGCCGTCTACGGCAAGCCGCTGGCCCTCGCGGTCGCGCTCATCGCCTTGCGCCGCCTCGCCCGGCGGCATTCCGGCAGCACCTTGAGCGTCACCTTGCCGCCGATTACCTTGTCAAGCTGGCGGCTCCCATTGAGAACCGCCACCTTGCGCGAGCCTTCCGGTCCCCCTTTTGGTGTCAGTGACGGCCCGCCGTGGACGTGGCGAGCGGGTGGCCCTGCCAAGGCGGCAGGACAATATCTTTCGTCACCATGACCACGAAGCGGTAGCCGGGCCGGATTTCAAGCGTCGGTTGGATCGAGAGATTCCGCCGCGCCATTTCCATGCCGAGTTGACCAAGCTGGCGGCCAATCTCCGCAGCAAGGATTTGCTGCGAATCGTACCCGCCATAAGGACCGGAAGGCCCGTCCGGCTGCGATAGCTGGATACCCGCCGAGAACAGCGACAGCATCAGCGCATTGCCGAAGATGCGCCAATAGTGGTTGTTCACTTTGTCATTGAACCCGGCATAGCCGCCCGTGTCCGCACCCGGCATCAGATCGAGCGACACCGACGAGCCATCGGGATAGATGATGCGCCGCCACGCGACTAGGACGCGCTCTTGGCCCATCGTCACGGTGCTGTCGTAGGTGCCGACGAGGCGCGCCCCGGCAGGAATCAGCAGGTATTGCCCGGTTGCCGTGTCGTACACGTTTTCACGCACCTGCCCGATGATTTGGCCCGGCAGATCGGAATTGACACCGCCAATCATCACGCCCGGAATGACGGTCCCGGCCTTGACCTCCATCGTGGACACAGGCGGCGTGCGCGTGTGCTTGAGATAGGTTTCAAGCTCCGGCGACTGCGACAAGAAGGCCCGCTTGTGATCCTGCTGGTTCGGGTCGCCCTGTCCGCCGAGCCCCGCCAGATCACCGCTGCCGAGGCTCAGGCCGCCGCCGGCGACGCCGGCATTGTGCAGAACTTCCGCCGCCCCGGCGAGGCCCGCCAGTTGAGCGGGCGTCGGGCCGCCCGCAGCGGCTCCCGCTGCCGTATTGTTCGCCAGTCCGCCGCGCTGGGCGAACGCCTGCACGCTAGGGTCAGCGCCAAGCGCCGCCTCATGGGCGGCAAACCTGTTTTCCTCGACACGGCGGATCAAGCGCAACCGGGCTTCCAACTCGGGATCGACCGGCGGCGTGGCCGCAGGCGCATTCGCGGGCGCAGGCTGGCCGTCCTCGATAGGCGGCACAACCGGCGCGTCGGTCGGTGGCGCGGGCGGCGCGGGCGGGATCGACGTTTCCGGTCTGATCGGCGCGGTCGCCGGAGCCGTGACGTTGCCCGGATCAATCGGCGACGTTGCCACGCCGCGTTGCGCCGCCTGCCGCTGGAAAAACGTGTAGGTGATCGCCAGCACGGCCAAGACGACGAGCGCGCCGACAATGAACAGCGGAACGCGGTTCAGCCGCCGCACGCCCTTGCCTCGCTTCGTAGGCGCGGCGAGGTAGTCCGGCGAGGCCTCGGGATCGCCAATAGTCGGTCCGATTTTGTCGCTCATTGGCTCACCCCCGCTGTCTGCTGCCCGGCTTGGCGCACCGTGAAGGGCGCAGCCTCGACCAACGAGCCGTTAGTGCTGCGCGGATAGAAGCGCGCCGCTTCCACGCCCTGATACTGCAACCGCATCAGGACGCCCGCTTGCAGAGGCGACACCAAATAGCGGAGCGGAACGCCCTCGACTGGCGGCGCGTCCTTGCCCGGATTGCGCGGGGCCTCGACCACACCATAGCCGGTTGCCCGCAACTGCTCGACCATCGCCGGGGTCATCACGTCATCCTGCCGGGAGGCGGGTGGATCAAGAACGATAGTCGTGCGGGCGGGCGGCAAAGGCTGCGCGAGGTGTTCCGCTGCATCGGCTGCAAGCACCTTTGCATCGTTCGCCGTGACCTCCGGCGCGACGTAGGACATGGTAGGCCGCACCGAGGCGCAACCGGCGAGGGTAGAACCCACGAGAATGCAGATCGCAATGCGTTTCATGTTAGTGTCCCTTCCGCTCAATGATGACTTCCACTTGGCTGCTGCCGACGCCAGAAATCAGTGCCGCGCGTTCAATCACTTGATCGACCACGTAGCGGTCGCCGATGACGCGATAGTTGACCAACTCTTGCGTCGGCTTCTTGAACAGCCCGGCGGCGCGCGCGAGCGAGACGAGCGCAGGCGCTTCCGATCCGGCGAAGCTGGCCGAGGGGAATTGAATGTAGGTCTTGACCCCATCAGTATAGACGCGCTGGGGCGTCCAGCGCGGGCGGTCGCCGCGAATCTCAAAGCCGAAATCGAGATTGGCGAGGTTTTGCCCGCTCGGTAGCGTGGTCGCGGCCACCTGCTGGGCGTGCTGCTGGCGGTAAGCGTCCCATGCAGCGCTGACCTCATCCGGGTAGTCAAACGACAGCATCGGAATCCAGTCTTTTTGCGTGCTGGCGAGCTTGATTGAATAGGTCCGCCGATCCGTTGCGATGAGAAGGTTTGTCGTCAGGCCCGCATCGGTCGGCTTGACGATGACAAGCGTGGTTTGGTTCGCGCCCGCGCCACTTGTCGCCGGAGTGATGCGCCACCGTGCCGTGTCGCCCGCGTGAACATCGTTGACGACTTCGCCCGCCTGCAGGCGGATCGCGCACACTTCCAGCGGCGTGCAAACGAGCGTCGGGAGGGTCGCGCCGTAAAGGTAGACCACGCTCCCGTCAGCGCCGCGCCGGGGCTGGTCGGGATGGCTTTTCCATTGGTTTGCCAGCGCCACGCCAGCGGCTTCCTTGCCATCGAGATAGACCCGATTCGGCGACACCAAACGGACGGGGGGGAGCGGCTGTTGCGTGACGGGCTGCGCCTGCGCCACCTGCTGGGTTTGGTCGGCAGCGACGGCGGGGACCGTTTGCGCCTGCACCATGACAGGCACCAAGGCCGAAACCGTAAACAGCCCAGCTTTCCAGTTCTTGTTAAGTCTCATAGTCAGGGCTCCTCGAAAAATTAACGGTTTTGCAAACGGCTAGTCCACTCGAACTGCCGGACGTAGACCCCGATGGGGTTGACCATCACTTGTTGGGCGTCGGTCGGCGGCGAGATCGTCAAAGTAACGGTGGCCTGCCAATCGACCGTGTTGACGATCTTTCCGGACGCTTGCCGCGTGGTTTCTCGCCACTCGATTTGCCAACTGTTATCGGACACCGGCACGGCCACCTGCACATCGACCGCCACCGTCTCATTGGCGGCCCGCTGATAGGGGTTGTTGGCGCGGTGATACTCGGCGAGCCGTTGGTAGGCGGGGCTGTTCGGCAATGTCTCGGCGTAGGTCTGATCTATCAGAGCCTTCATCGCCGCCGGATCGGTGTAGACCGTGCGCGCGCCGATGATCCAGCTACGGAGCGCCGCGCGAATTTGGTTCGCGTCGGGCCGGGCCAATACATCGGCCCGGCGAACCCGCACGACCTCACCATGCCCGTTTAGCTCGACGGCATAGGGCACAACCTTGCTTTGCATTGAGACGGCCACAAGGCCGCCCACCGATGCCAGCGCAATGGCGATGGAACCGAACGCCGCGAGCCGCCACTGATGGGCGGCTTTGACGTAATCGCCATAGCGCTCATTCCATTCACGACGCGCCGCCAGATATGGCGTGTCTGGCGCTTTCGGCTGCGCCTCTTTTGCCTCGTTTCGCAGTTTCATACGGACTCCGACTTTACCGGATTTATAGTCTGTAAACTATATTGTGAATCACAAAAGCCTCCTCATGCAAGCGCATAACAAGGCCGGCCCTAGTCCCGTTTGGTGTCGGAATGATCGACTGGCGGCGGGGCCGCCGAAAGTGCATTGCGGCCTGATCGAGACGCGCGGGACGCGCCGCCGATAGCCCGCAGGATCTGTGCCTGTGCCTTCACCGTAGCGTCATGGATCGCATCGAGGCGCGTCCCATGACCCCGCCGCCGGAGGCGCTGCACAAGGGCGTGCGCGCCGTAGACGGCAAGGGCGAAGCTGCACAGCATCACCACCCCCAAGGCCAGATCGTTCATGACTGGCCCCCCTCATCGTTCGGCGGCGGTGCGCTTGGCCGCGGTGGCGTGCCCGGAGCCGACGAAGGTGGCGGGCTGGCCGAAGGCGCTACCGGCGGGGCGGCGGGCGAAATGGTGTTTTCCGGCGCTTGCCGGAAATCCGCGCCCGGCTCCCGGTCTTCCGCCGGAGCGCCCGGAGTGCTACGCGGCGGCCCGAGCGACAGCCCGGCGGCCCCTTCCATACCCGGCACCGACATGGCCGACAGCGCGCCGAGGGTGCGAATTGCGCCCGCCGCTACATAGTGGCTGCCCAGCCCGTCGAGGCCAGCGGGCCGCGCGGCGTTGGAATCGCCGCGCGCTTGCTGGGCTTGACCTGGCTCCCCGGTGGCCGCCGAGGGCGGCGCACCCGTGGAGCCAGTTTCCGGCGGCGCTGACGGGGCCGCCGTAGGGCCGATTTCCGGGGCCGTAGACGCGCTTTGCGAGGCGGCGGGGGTTGCCCCCTCCCCTTTCCTGCCGGATGCGCCAGAGGCCGCTTGCTGGCCGCCCTGCGCGCCTCCCTGATCCTGCCCTTGCGCCTGCCCCGCTTTGGCCGCTGCGCCCGCCGTTCGGGCCGCAGACGGCCCGGCTCCGTTCACGCCGCCGGAGCGGGCCGCAGCTGCGGCAGGAGCGCCGCCCACGCGGGGCGCAAGCGTGCTAGCCGGGCTGGCAACACCATCGAAACCCGAGACAGCCGAGCGGGCCATATTCGCCCCGCCCGAAAGGCTCGAATTGATAAGCCCGGCGAGGCCGCCGGAACCGGCGGCACCGCCAGCAGCGCCGAACGGCGCCCCGCCAGCAGCGCCGCCCGCCGCCCCGCCAGCAGCGCCCGCGGCGCCCACAGTCGCAGCAGCGCCCGCCGTGGCGACCGCAGCCGCAGCCATCGCCATGCTACCGAGGGCCGCACCGCCGCCCATCGACGTGCCCGTGATGAGGCTTTGCACCAAATCGGGAATTTGCTTCGCTAGGTAGGCGCAGACGAGCGAAAGGCCGACCATCGTCCACATCGAGGCATCATCGGCGTTGCTTTTATACGCGGCCTGCCATTGCTGGGCCGACTGCATAATCAGGCCGACGATGAGCGTCAGGACAAAGAGCTTGGCCCCGACCGCGAGCGCATATCGCGCCATCGCTATGGCGTATTCCCGCGTCCACTGGCCGCCGCCAAAGCCCATGAACAGCACAGAGGCGTTGATGACGATATAGGACTCAACGAGAGTCACGCCCATGAACGCCGCGATGAAGGCGAAGCACAGGAGAACGATTGCGCCAGCAATGGCGATCATCATTGCCGTGAGCGGGTTCCATGTTTCGGTATCGCCGATAATGTCGGCCATTTCCACAGCGAGGCCGAACATATCGCCGGGCCGTAGCTCGCGCCCGAGGCCGGACGCTTGGCCGCCCGCGATGCGGAAGCTATCGACAACCGCCGTCGCCCAATCAACCGAATAGATCAACAGAGCGTAGAAGAACCCGACGACGAGAATAAAGCGGATTAGCTCGCCGACAATTTCGCCGAAGTCCGCATTGCGGATGACGAGCGGGAAAAACGTCCAAACTAATTGAATGGTCGCCAGTATCCAGAAAAGCTGGATCGCGTAGTCTCGCAAGCGCGCAGCCCAACCATTCGCATTGTTCTGGATCAACTCAAGCAGCCCGGAAAATGAACCGCTCGCGTCGTGCAGGTTGGTTTGTGCATGGGCCGAGGCGGCAAACAACGCCGCCCCGGCGAACGCGCACAGGACCAGCAGCGCGAGCCTTACGTGCCCGTGCATATCAGAACCCCTTACCCGGTGAGTTTTGCACCTTGCCCTCGCGGAACTTCCGGTCGCTGTCGGAAAGCTCTTGTCGCGGCGGCTCCGGCTTGGCGGCGGCTTCCGCCGCCGCCTTGTCGTCGGTGACATTGATGGTGATGGCGACCGTGAGGCCGATGACGCCGACCACGGCCACCAAGAAGGCGACTAGTAGTTTCGTGGAGATCATCAGAACGCCTTACCTGCCGAGTTTTGGATTTTGCCTTGGCGGAACTTCTGCCGGAAAGCGTCATCGACCGCTTGGCGCTCGATATTCTGCGCGTACCACATGCTTTGCGACTGCACGGAATCATTGAGCAGTTGCCGCAGCTTCTGCAATTGCTGCACCTGCTGCGCGGCGATCTCGTTGCCCGCCTGTATCGCCTGCATCCGACCTTGCGCGTTCTGCGAGCGCGCGACCAGTTGGGCCAACATCGCGTCCTCGTCGGCGATGGCGCTCACGTTTATGCCCGCCGACTGCATCGCAACGCGCATGGCATCGGAACCCTGTTCGTTCCACCGCTTATAGTTGTCCTGCATGTAGGTCGGATTTTGGCCGACCTGCGACAGATAGCGGTTGTAGTCGCCGAACTGGTTGCGGAACTGCTGATCGAAATTCGCCACGTTCCCAGCCAGCGCCTTGCTTTGCTGGTAAAGGTGTTGGATACGCTGAAAATCCCCGGTGATCCGGTTGAACATGCTCGACGGCAGGGAAAGCCCCTGCGTCACCATGTTCTGATACTGCTGGATTTGCGTCTGTAGCTGCTGGGCCGTGTTGATGGCCGTTTCGATTTCCTTAGCCACCTGCGTGGCCTGCGAAAACACGGTCGAGCAGTTGGTGCAATAGACCTTGATCGCGTGCGCCGGAGGCGGCGCGGCAACGAACGAAGCAACACCAAAAGTAATAGCGGCGGCCAGCGGAAGAACGCGGGCCTTAACGAGCGTATTGCGCATAATTAACTCCTCGTTTGTCCAACCATGCCAACGGCCAATCGGCCCCGTGCGTCTGTCGCAGGTATTGGATTTCGGCCAGTGATTCCTTGTCCGATACCGCAACGAAACTTAGGGCCAGAGGCCCCAAGCCCAACTCGAACAGACGCCGCCCGAGTGGTGACTTGTAGTAATAGTGGCGCTTGTACTGGCTGTTTTTCAGCAGATTGATTTCCCGGTGATTCAGACCGAAGGTCTGATAAAGGTCTGCCGGGCCGGGGTTCTCTTTGGTGCCGCGCAGATCGGCCTCCTTATTCGGAAGCAGGATCTTGGTCGGGCACTGTTCAAGCAGCACGTCGAGCAGGCCGGAGGCGACCGCATCGGACAGGCTTTGCGTTGCCAGCAGGACGAGGCAGTTTTTCTTGCGAAGCTCTTTCAGCCATTCCCGCAGACGTTCGCGGAACACCTTATGACCGAGCATCACCCACGCCTCATCAAGCGAGAGGATCGCGGGTTGCCCGGTCAAGGATTGCTCGAACCGCCGGAATAGGTAGAGCAGCACCGGAATGGCGTTCTTGTCGCCGAGCTTCATCAACTCGTCTATTTCAAACACCGTGAAGGCCGCCAGGCTCACCGAGTTCGACTTGCCATCGAGCAGATGCCCCATAGCGCCGCTGATCGTGTAATGGTTCAGCGCCGCCCGGATTTCATCGTCCTGCACCGTTGTCACGAAGTCAGTCAGCGAACGGAACTCGCGCGGAGCTTCCCGCAGCAGCGTCATGGCGCGGTGAATCTCGCCCTTTTGGTGCGGGCTGGGCGGCTTGCCCGCCTGCAATTCAAAGCAGATCGCCGCCCATTCTTCGGCCCACAGCATGGCGCTATCGCTGTCAATGTCAGCGAGCGGTGCGACGGCCACTCGGCTATCGTCGGCTCCAATGTCGTAATGCAGCCCGCCCGTGGCCGAGCAGAGCGCATAGAGCGAACGGCCCTTGTCAAAGGCCGTAATCGTCATGGGAAGCGTGGAGCCGTCAGGCCGTGGCCGACTGCGATAGCGCCGGGCCTGCGCAAGCAGGGTCGCTAACAGCGTGGATTTACCCGCGCCGGTCGGGCCGAAAACGAGCGTATGGCCCACGTCGCCGACATGCAGGTTTAGGCGGAACGGGGTCGCGCCGGTTGTCACCGTCTGCATGAGCGGCGGCGAAGCGGGCGGGTAGAAGTCGCAAGGATTCTCCCGCAGCCCCGGCCACACGCTGGCCAGCGGCAGCAGGTCGGCGAGGTTGAGCGTATGGATCAAGGGCCGTCGCACGTTCGGGTAGGTGTGCCCCGGCAGCGAGCCAAGCCACGCCTCAAGGCAATTGACGGTCTCGATCCGCGCGGCAAAGCCCTTGCGCTCGACCTCGCGGCGAACGTAGCGGGCTTGTTCCTCAAGGAACTGGCGGTTTTCGTGCATCAGGACCACCACGGGCGTGTAGTAGCCGTAAGCAACAAGGCCCGAACGGGCCTCGTTCATCGCCTGTTCGCTGTCCTGCATCATCGCAAGGGCATCGGTGTTAATCATGCCCTTGTTGCTCTTGATGACCTGCGACCAGAACCCGCGTACCTTCTGTTGCCATTTCAGCCGGTAGCGGTTGAGCGCCGCGACGGCCTCATGCTGTTCAAGGAAGATGAAGCGTGAGGACCAGCGATAGGACAGCGGCAGGCCGTCGAGCCGTTCGAGCAAGCCGGGGATGGTGACGCCCGGAAAGCCCTCAATCGCCACGCAGGCGATGAACTTCCCGCCGAGCTTCGGCGTGTCGCCGGGCCATAGCTCCGGCGTGCCAAGCCACGCATCCAGATACATGGGGCAATCGGGAATACGCAGGGCGACGGCATCGCCGGTCAGGCAGAAATGCAGGTAATTCACCAACTCGTCGGAGTCGTATCCCTCGCCGTCCGGCGCGACCGCGCGAAGGGTTTTCATCCGCCGCATGTGCAGCAGATCGGCTAGGCCGTCCTCCAGATCGTGCAGCCGCTTTTTGAAGTCGGCCAACTGGCGGTCGCCGGGCGCAGTCAGATCGCGCCCGTCATCGTCATAGAACAACTCGCCGAGCTTCGATTCCCGGCGCAGCGGCGGCAAGAACTGCACCACCATTCCATATTCGGTTTCGTAGTGCGCGCTCTCGCGCTCGAACATCGCGCGCCGTTCGGCGTCGATCATGGCCGTAATCGGTTCGGGGAAGTGCGAGGCTTCCGGCGACGGGTAGCCCGGCGAATCCAGACGCGCCGCGTCGGTCCACACCGCCCAGCCAGCGCCGAAGCGCGACAGGTAGGTGTTGACCATCGACGTGATGTAATTGCGTTCGGATTCAGTAGCGACGGCGGAATCGTCCCCCCGGAAGAAGAACCCCGCCATCAGCGAGCCATCCTTGCCCTGCACTATGCCCTCATCAATGAGCGCGGCATAGTTGAGCAGATCGGGGAGGCCCGCCGCCTTGGATCGAAAACTTTTCAGTGCGAGCATAGCGGGCACTCCTCAATAGATGCGCGGCGATTTCGCCACGCGCCAAGGCCGCGAATACGGCCCGTAATAGTCCCGGTATTTAAGCTGGCGCAGGTAGACCTTGGACATGACCGGATCGGCCTTTGCCATCTTGCGCAGCCCGTAGACGCAGACCAGCCAGAGTATGATGCCCACCACAGTGGCCACGAAGTTCATCGCGGCCACGATGATGCCGCCCGCAAGCAGCATGGAGAACAGCATTAGCTCGCGCTCGCCTCCCCATACCTGTTGCGGGCGGTGAAGCGCCCGGCGGATTGGTGTCTGCCGCAACGCCTGATCGTTCATAGGGCGGGTACCCCCGCGCCGTTGATGACCGCGTGCGCGACGTTGGGATCGAGCGCGAGGCCGCCCGCCGGAACCATCGCACCGGAGAACAGCGCGCCGGTCAGCAGCGTATTGGCGAACACGATCAAGCAGACGACGAGAACCACGTAGATGATGCGGCGGGTGAACTCCGAGATTTCACCGCCCCAAATCAGGGTCGCGCCGGACGCGATGATGCCGAGCAGCGCGATCACGAAGGCCACGGGGCCGCTGATCGACTGCCGCAGGCGGTCTAGCGGGCCTTCCCACGGTAGGCCCGCGCCACCTCCCGCGCCCGAGGTGTCGGCGGCATGTGCTGGCGCGGCAAACAGCACCAAAAGAGTAATCGCGCACAGCAGCCAAAAGGCCGGGCTGCGCAGGAGGCCACGCATATTAAGAGCAATAGTCATAAGGTCATTCCTCGATAGGTTGAGTGACGTACTTATGGCCGTCATGATCTTCGACCGTGACGACCTCTTTCACGCGCCGACCACCTGCCACCTTCTCAATCGAAATGATTAGGTCGATGGCTTCAGCGATCAGCGTTTTCATCGGCGCTTGCGTGGCCTCAGCGACAAGCTGTTCCATGCGGATCAGCCCAGCAGGTGCCGAATTAGCGTGAACCGTTGCCACACCGCCCGGATGGCCGGTGTTCCATGCTTTCAGGAGGGCGAGCGCCGCGCCGTCGCGGACCTCACCGACAATGATGCGATCCGGGCGCAGCCGCATGGTCGCCTTGAGCAGCCGGGTCATATCGACATGCTCGACCGCGCGCATGGTGACGGCGTTTTCCGCCGTGCATTGCAGTTCCCCGGTGTCCTCAATGATGGCGATGCGATCTTGCGGGGACACGTCAACCATGCGCCGGATGATGGCATTGGTGAGCGTCGTTTTACCTGTCCCGGTGCCGCCGACGACGAGGATGTTTTTGCGATGACGCACGCCGCTGGCGATGGCCTCCATTTGGCCGGGCGTCATTATCCCTTGCTCGACGTAATCGGCGAGCGTGAACACCTTGAGCGCCTTCTTTCGGATCGTGAAGGTTGGGCCGGAGACGACCGGCGGAATCAGGGCCTCGAAGCGGGAGCCGTCTAGCGGTAGCTCGCATTCCAGAATCGGGTTGTGGGCCGTGATCTGCGTTTTGAGTGTCGAGGCCACGGTAGCCATGAGCGATTCGGCCTGCGAAGCAACCATGCGCCCAAACTGGCGCATCGGCTGGCCGAGGTGTTCCACCCATAGCGTGCCGTCAGGGTTGAGCATGATTTCAATGACGGTCGGATCGCGCAGCAGGGCGATGACTTCAGGCCCTAGCTCGCGCGTAAGCTTCTCGGTGATCCGTCGAATATACTCATCCCGCGCCCCAAGGCGGGCCACGGCGGGTTGCGAGCCTTCCATAAAACCCCCTTCCGATAGTCTTGCGTTAGTGATATTATAGTCTACAGACTATAACTCCAATAGTGCAAGAGGGTGCGGACCGGAAGGGGCTTTAGCCGCACAAGGGCTTGGGAATGTGGTTGAATCCGCTAGGGAACGAGCAGCTTCCACAACGGCTTGCCGACAGCGGCGGCCAGTTGGGCCATGTTGTCGAGGTTGATGGTGCTGCGACCGTTTTCTACTTCGGAGATGAAGGGTTGGGCGAGGCCGGTCTTTTCCCGGATCGCCTCTTGGGTCAAGCTAGCCTCTTTGCGGGCTTTCTTGAAATTACGGGCAAAAACTAGCCGCTCCGGCGGCGCTGGTTTTTTTTGGTTGGTGTCGCGTTTCGACATATTCGGCGTTGGCACCCTGAAAAATGGTCGCTTTCGTTAGCGACTAGCAGGACCAAAAACTTGGAGAAGGCCAGCCGCGTGGCAGTGAACGATGATAACAGTGACGTGAGCAAAGCGACAGGGCTATCCGCCCGGCATAGGAAGCTCATAGAGGACTTTTGGGAGATCGAGAAAGAGACGGCGCGCGAGGCTGGCGCGCTCGGCGTTATCACGCGCGTGATGGCGCAAGCTACCCTCCCCCATGTTGACCCGCGGTTGCCGCCGGGAATGCTCTACAGCCGCAGCACAGGCCTGCTCACGCTCAACATCGCCCCGACTACGAGCAAATACGGTGTGCCGTTCGGGACCATTCCCCGAATCGTTCTCGCGTGGATTTGCACCGAGGCAGTCAAGACCAACAGCCGCACCCTCTTGCTTGGACACTCGCAACGCGAGTTCCTAGAGAAGATCCAGCTACATAGCAACGGACGCGACATTGCGCGGATGCGCGAACAGTGCATGCGCCTGTTTCGCGCGGTGGTGTCGGTCGAATACGAGACGGACGAAGGCGAGGGAAGCCGACGCTTCCCTATCACCAACAGCGACACGATTTTTTGGCACCGTAACGCGGATGTGCAATCGCTTTGGCAGAGCGACCTAGAGCTTACCGAGCAGTTCTTTAACGAAGTGAAGGCGCACCCCGTGCCGGTCGATTTGCGCGTCTATCACGCCCTTAGCAAATCGCCGCTGGCGATGGATATTTACACGTGGCTGACCTACCGCATGTTCGTCCTGCGCGCGCGCGGCAAGAGGGCCGCCCGCGTGCCGTGGGTCGGCCTCATGAAGCAGCTAGGGGCCAACTACGCCGACACCCCGGAAGGGCTGCGCGCCTTCCGCTTCCAGTTCCGCAAGCGGCTGCGCGAGGTGTTGGTGTTCTATCCCGAGGCGCACGGCCATGTGAAGGACGAGGGCACGCACCTGATGCTCACCCCCTGCCAATTGCACCTGCCCGCCCCGGACGCGATGCCGCGCCTTCTCTGATCCTCCCCGGCCCCGATCCGGCGCACCGGCCAAGCCATAGGAGCGCCGTGGAGCGCGCAAGGCGCGCACCCCCTAGTTACCCCCTGCACCAAACGAGAAAGGCGCCCAGCGGCCCGCCACGGGCCACGGCGGCGCCTTCCTATCGCCGTCCCTCCCCCAGCCTGCCGCCTGTGCTTTTTGACATGATTTTGGATTGCACAATCCAAAGACCAGAGAGGGCAGCAGATCAAGCGCAGGGATTGTGGAAAAGCCTGTGAACCTGCGGAGTTATTCACGTGTAATCGCTAACGGCCCGGAAAGCCCAATTTTCCGGGGGTTTGGACCGAAACCGCCGACTTATCCACGTGTAATCGCTAACGCTTGGCGCGTGTAATCGCTAACGCCATGAGCGCCAGAAAGCGCCGTAAGTCACTATTTTGGAAAGCCAATTCGGCGCGCTCGCCGCTCCTCCAAGACACTTCTTATTCAAATAATATAATTTATACAAGATATTGGTGCCCCACCGCTGTGAACAGCGGCGGTCCGAAAGACGATTCAGACACCAAAAGGAAGGTCGATCCGCCGCTCCAATAGGCGATCATGTGTAATTATGCGCGATTAAATGCGACGTATATGCGAATATATGAGATTGAATGCGATTTGGCGGCCCGGCCCCGCTCCCCTTTTGGTGCTACTTTTTTCCTAGCAACTGCGGCGAAGCAAGCGCCAAACACTCAGCAGCATAAGGATATATAACGTGCCCACCACCGAGGGCCGCGAGAACACTATTCGATAGCTTCGGTGCGTCCGCCTCCCTACTTGAGAAGGGCCACGACCATGACGGCCAGCGCGACGAGCGCGCAGAGCGTCGCGATTGCCGACGCGGCTATGGCGGTAGTGCGGGCGGCCTTCGCTATCTGCACCTCGGCGCTTGCCTCGCGGCTTGCTGCGCGAGCTTCGGCCACGTCCTGCCGAAGCTGCGCGCCCGCTTCGGTCAGGGCGGCGGTTACAGCCTGTCGCACCTGCCCGCTCACGTAATCGGCGGCGTCAGTGATGACGCGCCCCGCCGTCGCCTTCGATTGCTCGACATGCTCTTGCAGCGCAGCGGCGAGGGCCTTTTGATGGCCCTCATTTTGCGCTGTTAGAACCTCGACATACCGGTCAAGCACAAGATCATGCAGCGTGACCGTGACCAAGATAGGGTCATCCGGCCCGAGCAGGACGTTATGCTTGATGGCGACGGTTTTCCGTAGCTCATCAAAGTCAATCATCATGCCTCCCCTCAGATCACGGCGGCCAGTTGTTCAAAGATCGCCTTTTTCACCTGCGCGAGACGGGACTTTGCCATGAGGCCGAAATCGGGGGAGGCCGCGACTTCATCGAAAGTCAGCTTGGAATCGAGCATCAGTTGCACGTCTTTGCCGAACGTGCTGCCGGTTTGGCGCGCGATCCGCACGAGGCCATGAACGCGGTCGCGGTTGTTCCGGTAGACCTTCATTTCCCCGAACGGCTTTCCTTCGGCCTCGATGTCGCCGAAGAACTCATTGAGCCATACGACGATGCGGGTTTCGGGCGGCATTTGCTCGACCAGCGAGGCGAACCCGGCGAGCGTGTCGCGGATCGCCTGTCCGCCCGTGATGACGGTATGAATGACCACCTGTTTGCCGTGCTGGCCGATCACGTTAATCGCGTCGTTTTCGGCGATGTAGTAGGACAGGGGGATGAAGGACGCCGCGCCGTTGTCGATCACGAAATGCGCATCTTCCTCAACGACGCGCTCAATCAGCGAGTCAAAGTTGCGCTCAACCAGCGAACCGCCTTCCATCAGTTCAAGGCGCTGGGTGCCGAAAGCCTTATAGCCCGCAAGGGTGGCGTTCACCGGGTCCGTATCGACAGCAACGACCGGCTCGCCCTTGGCGCGCAGGTATTGCGTGATGAGGCTCGACACGAAGGATTTGCCGACGCCGCCTTTGCCTTGCAGGGTGAAATGAACTTGCTTCATAAAATCGTCGCTCCTTTCAGATGAGATCGTCGCGGTCATTGCCGCTGTTGGCGTTGTGACTGAATCCGGGCTTGCCGGGCTTTGCTGGCTGCTGGCCTGGCCCGGCGGTAGGCGCGGGGGCCGGGGAGGGGCCTTTTTGGTGCTCATGATCGTCTGCCTTTCCTAGTAGGTACTTGCGCACGTATCGGTTGAACTGGCTGTAGCTGATGCCGAGATCCGCCGCGTGATCGTCATAGATCGAGCGTTGCGGATGCCCGGCATTCAGTAGCGACCGAAACAGGTCCGCACGGGCTAGGAAGGCGACCCGACCGGCACCCTTGCGGTGTGCTTTGGCTGTTGTCGCCTTTGTCATCAAACCTCCTTTCAAGCCGCTGATTTGTCGCGGCGTGGCGGGTATTCTATCCCGATACGCGAATATACGCAACCATGTGCGAACAAAGGCGAGGATACGCAATGAAACGCGATTTCGCAAGCCCTGTTGCGCGACGATATACGATTATATGCGAGAATGCGCGACGGTACGCGATTTTTGTTTCGTTGAGCGCCGGGGATGGATCGCGCGCGTATAGTCGCGTATAATTGCAGAGAATAAGACGGCAAGATGTGTGTTGTGGGCCTACGCGGCGAGCCGCGCAGACCCACAACACCTCCCCTTACTCGCCTTCGGCTCGACGGAATCTTGCTCTGCGAGGCTCACGGTCGCTGCCGCGACGAAGGGGCAACGCCAAATGAAAGGAGGGCGCGCCGCGCATGGTAGACGACGCCACCAACGAGCAGGCCGACCGGCCCCGGCGGAAGGTTCCGCCGATCAAGGTATGGGTGACGGACGGCGAGAAAGCGGAGATCGCCGACCGGGCGGCGCAGGCCGGTCTATCGCTGTCCGCCTACATGCTGGCGGCGGGCCTCAATCACCCGATCCGATCCGTCTACGACCTAAAGGCCGTGGCGGACCTTGGGCGCGTCAACGGCGACCTCGGGCGCGTGGCCGGGCTGCTAAAGCTCTGGCTGGCCGAGAAGCGCGGGCAGGGCGCACGGCCCATCGACGTTGAGACGATGATGACCGAGTTTCGGGCCTTGCAGACCGAGCTATCGGCCATCATGCGGCGGGCGCTGAAATGATTGCCAAGCGCGTGCCGAGGCGGGCGGGCACTTCCAGCCCGGCGCGGCTTGTCCGCTACATGGTGGCCGCCCACGGCGGGATCGAGCCGGAAAGCTGGAAGCGCACCGCCGATTACATTCTGGATAGCAAGGGCACGACGACGCAGGGCGAGAAGGTTGCCAGCTATCGCGTGACTAATTGTGGGACCGATGACCCGGCGCAGGCCACAACCATCATCGAGGCCACGCAGGCGGCCAACACGCGATCCAAGGCCGACAAGACCTATCACCTTGTCTACAGCTTCCCGCCGGGCGAGCGCCCGGCGCTCGACGTGCTGCACGCCATCGAGGACGAGCTATGCGAGGCCATCGGCTACGCCGACCATCAGCGCATCAGCGCCGTGCATATCGACACCGACCACCTGCATGTGCACGTCGCCATCAACAAGGTTCACCCCACGGGCCTGCAAAACATCGAGCCGTTCTTTGACAAGCAACGGCTCATGGAGGCGTGCGAACGCCTCGAAATCAAGCACGGCCTCACCCGCGCCAACCACGGACTAACCGAAGGAAAAGCCTATGACCGACCTGATCGAATCCAACTCGGACCTGAGCGACAACACGACTCCCGTTTCCGCGAGTTCCTACGTCAGTCCTACCATCTCGCGCTTGCCGAGCGGCCAGAGGCCGAACCCTACAACGGTCTGCGAAACCTGTCCGGCAGCGGTGTGGCACACGGGCCGGGACGGTATTCGGAACTACTGCCGCGTCATGCACGTAATCGTGTGGAGCAAGGACGAACCCAACAGCCTGACAGCGTGCGATGGGCGCGAAATGGCGCTGGCCGCGATGGAGCAGGGATAGACAGCAAAGCGGCGGCCATGGAGGCGCACGCGGGCGTCCATAGCCTCATAGGCTACGCCGCGCGCGAGGTTGCCCCTGCCATGCGCCGGGCCACCAATTGGCAGGAGCTACACGCCGCACTCGCCGAGCATGGCTTACAGATCAAGCCGCGCGGCGCGGGCTTTGTGATCGGCGATGCCGGTCTAGGCTTGTGGTGCAAGGCCAGCGAAGCCGGTCGCGATCTATCCATGAAGGCGCTGACCGACCGGCTAGGGCCGTTCGCGCGCGACAAGAGCCGCGAAACGAAGGAGGCGAGGCGGCGATACGAGCCGCGCCCGCGACAACCGCACCCGTCGAGCGCGGCGTTGTTCGCCGAGTATCAGCGGCAGCGACAGGCGGCCATTGCAGGCCGCAAGCAGGGCTTTGCCAGCCTTAAGACCGAGCGGGCGCGCGAGGCCGAGCGCATCCGCCAGTGGGCGGCGAGACAGCGTCTAATCATCAAGGCCGGGCCACGCGGCCCGGTGCGGAAGGCGCTCTATGCCAACGTGCAGGCGCAGGCCGACGCCGCCCGCCGCGAACTGGCGGCTAACATGGATGCCAAGCGTAAGGCGCTGATCGGCGGGGCCGGGCTGCCGAACTGGAATGAATGGCTCATGCAGCGGGCCGAGGCGGGCGACGTGGACGCTCTTGCGGTGCTGCGTTCGCGCGCAGAGCGTGAGGAACGAATGCGCGGCGACCTGTCGAGCGGCGAGCGCGCGGAGCGCGCCAAGGCGGCCATCATGGAATCTTTGAAGCCGCAGGCTCGCAAGGACGGCACGATGGCCTATCGCACGGCGGATGGCGGCCTCGTGCTGGACCGCGCCACGCACGTGCAGGCCCAGCACGCGACCGCAGGCGCGGCCCTAGTCGCACTGTCGCTGGCCGCCGAACGGTTCGAGGGCCAGGCCCTCGACGTTCGCGGCACCGAGCAATTCCGGCGCGACGTGGCCCAGCTCGCCGCCATGCACAAAATCCGCGTCACTTTCGCCGATCCGGCGATGGAGGCGCTACGGCAGGCGGCCATGCCGACGCCCGCAGCGCCATCGGCCCCCGAGAAGCCGCAGGAGCGGCCACAGGAGCCGCGCGAAGGGCAGGGCGGGGCAGAACTCCCGGCAGGCGCGAAACCGCGCCCAGCGGCCCCGCAGCGGCCCGACGAGGCCGTTTCCCCGGCCATTCTCTGGTGGATTGACAAACGCAATTTCGACCGTATCAAAATATCGTCTATAGACTATAATCGGCTATGGACTAGCGCGGACGCGGGAGCAGCGACTTACCAAGGCCGCCGCCGGATGGAGGACGGTAGCGAAGTGCTGTTGCTCAAACGAGGGAATGAAACGCTGGTCAAACCGGCAGGGCCGCGAGTGGTGGCGAAAGCCTCCCGCTGGCGCGTCGGCCAGTCCGTCACGGTAGACGCCCGAGGCCGCTTCAATGACAACACCAAAGGAACGGAAAGGTGAGCGATAGAAACACTTCGGTGGCGAGGGCGCGGATACTCGGCGGCGTGCTGCTGGCGCTGGCCCTGATCGCCATAAACAGCATTTGCACACAGTTCATTGCGGCCCGGCTGCAATATCACCCCAGCTTAGGGCAACCGATCTTCGGGACGCTCTATCAGCCGTTCGCGTGGTGGCAGTGGATGTTCCGTTTCTACCGCTACGCCGAGCATATCTATAACTATGCTTTCGTCATCTTCGCCGTCGGCGTCATGGTGGCGATGCTCGCCTATGTCCTCTATGTCGGGTTCTCAACGCGAAGCTCGCGCCGCAATGAGGGCATCCACGGTACAGCCCACTTTGCGACGCTTGAGGAAGTGCAGGCGAGCGGCCTTTTGCCGACCGGCAAGGAAGGCGGGCAGGGCGTCTATTGCGGCGGCTACGACGATCCGAAATCGGGCCGCCTGCACTATCTGCGCCACGATGGCCCCGAGCATGTTTGCGCCCTCGCGCCGACCCGTTCGGGCAAGGGCGTCGGCCTTGTCATCCCGACGCTTCTAAGCTGGCCGCATTCGGTTTTCGTGCTGGACCGCAAGGGCGAAAACTACGCCATGACCGCCGGATGGCGGCGCAAGAAGGCGGGCAATGTCGTGCTGCGCTTCGATCCGGCAGCGCTGGGCGCGGGCTGCTCTTGGAACGTGCTCGCGGAGATCCGATTCGGAACCCGCTACCAAGTCAGCGATGCGCAGAACATCGCCCTTATGGTGGTGGACGATGACGGGCGCGGCATCGCTGGCGACCACTTCCGCAGCGCCGCCTATGAATTGCTCGTCGGCCTGATCCTGCACGCGCTCTACAAGGCCGCGAAAGTCGGTCGCCTGCCCGGCCTTTACGACTGCGCGCACATGCTTACCGGCGTCGGCGACTTCGCCGCGCCGGACACGGAAAACGACCTTGTCGGCGACCCCGAGGGCGACCCCCGCGCCCTGTCCGGCCTGTTCACCGAAATGCGCGACGTGGAGCTTGACACCCGCGATCCGGCGGCACGCGAGGCCAAGCTGGTTATCAGCGGCGTGGGCCGCCGCATGGCGAACACGCCTGCCCGCGAGCTTGGCAGCATCATTTCGACGGCTAATAACGCCTTGTCGCTCTACCGCGACCCCATCGTGGGCGAGCACACATCGCGCGTTGATTTCAAGGTCGCTGACCTCATGGACCACGACCGCCCGGTGTCGCTCTATTTCATTACGACGCCGCGCAACGCCGACCGTATGCGCCCGCTCGCGCGCCTGTTGCTCGCGCAGATCGTCCTAAGCCTCGCCGACCGGATGGAATACGACGAGGCGGGCCGCAGCAAGACGATGCACAAGCACCGCCTGTTGCTCATGCTCGACGAGTTTCCGACGCTCGGGAAACTTGAAGTGTTTGAATCGGCGCTGGCCTACATCGCCGGTTACGGCATGAAAGCCTACCTGATTATGCAGGACGTGCAGCAGCTTTACAAGGCATATACGAACTTCGAGAGCATCATTTCTAACTGCCACGTCCGCGTTGCCTATGCTCCCAACAAGGTGGAAACCGCCGAGTGGATGAGCAAGATGACGGGGCAAACTACCGTCATCAAAGAGCAGATCACGACGAGCGGCAAACGCTTCGGCGCGGTGTTGGAACAGGTTTCCCGCAGCTATCAGGAAGTGCAGCGCCCCTTGATGACCGCCGACGAAATCATGCGCTTGCCGGGACCGACGAAGGACGCCAAGGGCGACATTATCGAGGCGGGCGAAATGCTCGTTTTCGTCGCCGGGCAATCCGTGATCCGGGGCCGTCAAATCCTCTACTTCCAAGACCCGACTTTTGCGGCGCGGTCGAAGATGCCGCCGCCCAAGAAATCAGATCGCGTGCGCATGCAACCGGAGCCGCCCAAGGCCGCCACGTCAACTAGCGGCGGCACCGAGAAAGGGGGCTTTGTCATCCAATGAACGCACGTCGCTTTGCATTCACCGCTTGGGCGCTGGCCGGGGCCGTTGGCATCACCGCCGCCGTGGCGACCGCAGCCGGGTTCCGGCTCAACACCACCGATTCCGCACCGACAGGGGTATGGCGCATTGCGCCCGTGGACCCGGCGCAGATCGCGCGCGGCTCCCTTGTGTCAGTTTGCCCGCCGCCGCTTAGCATCGTCGTGGCAATGCGCGAGCGCGGCTATCTGCATCCCGGCGACTGCCCGGACACCAACACCACGCCGCTGCTAAAGCCCGTGGTGGCCGTCGCGGGCGACACCGTGACCGTCGCGCCCGGCGCGCCGCTGATCGTCAACGGCAAGGCCGTGCCGGACAGCGCGCCGGAGGCCGGAATGCCTGCATGGACACCCGGCACCTATACGGTGCAGCCCGGCGAACTTTGGGTGATTTCGAGCTACAGCGGCGGGAGCTTCGACAGCCGCTATTTCGGCCCGGTGGCCGTCAAGAACCTGCGCGGGCGAGCCGTGCCGGTCCTCGTAAGAGGCGATGTTGATTCCATGACCAAGGGAGTTGCCGACAGTGAACATTTTTAAGCCGATTACTGCCGTCATCGTGGTCGCGTCCGCGTTCGCCGGAGCGGCGCACGCCGACATCATTAAGCCCGGCCCGTGGCCGGAGATCGTCAAGCCCGAGGGCTACGACAGCGGCGGCCAGAAGGAGCCTAACCGTGCTGGGGCTTGAACTGATCGTAGCTTGCGCGCCGACCGTCGCACCGACGACCGTTCAGCAAATCATCGACGTGGAGAGCAAGGGGAACCCCCTTGCTCTTAACGTCAACGGCACGACCCTATCGCGGCAACCGCGCGATGCCGCCGACGCCGCCGCGCTCGCCCGCCAATACATCGCGGCGGGCTACACGGTGGACATGGGCTTGATGCAGGTGAATAGCGCCAACCTGCCGAAGCTGGGCTATTCGGTCGAAGATATGTTCGACACGTGCAAGAACCTGCGCGCAGGTTCTACCGTGTTGACGAACTTCTATACGTTGGCGCGCGCACGCTATCCCGACGAGCAATCGGCATTGCGGGCTGCCCTGTCCGCCTACAACACCGGCAGTTTCACGCGCGGTTTCAGCAACGGCTATGTCGCCCGCTACTTCGGCGGCCAGTCCGACGGCGGGGCCGTAGTGCTGACGCGGACAGCACCGAACAACACCGTGGCGGCCAGCTTCGCGCCGCCGCCCAACCCGTTCACGGCCACGACCGTGGTTTTCGTTCGACAACAGAAGGAATCGCGCATGACCCGAGAAAAGACGCAACCCGTCATCAGCAGGAACGAGGCCGACGCCACCACGCCCGGCGTGCAGGTTGAGCAGACCGCCGAGCAGGCCGAGCGCAACGGCGCTTTCGAGGAAACCGCCATGAGTGAGGCAGACGCATGGGAGGCGAACACCGACCTTGCGACCGACCCGCACGCGACCGGCATTGTGGTGAGCGGCAAGCTGGTGGCCGCCGCCAAGGAGTGAAGCGGCCATGAACAAAGAATATGCCGAAGAAGTCGCGGGGCGGATCGTCGAGCAGCTACGGCAGGGCACTGCCCCGTGGCAAAAGCCGTGGAAGCCCGGCGAATTACGCCTGCCCTACAACGCCGCGACCGGGAAAGAGTATCGCGGCATGAATACCATCTGGCTCCACATGCAGGGCTACGATGATCCGCGATGGATGACCTACAAGCAGGCCAAGGCGGCGGGCGCGCAGGTCCGCAAGGGATCGCGCGGAACGCGGATCATCTATTGGAAATTCTACGACGAGCAGCCCATGACCGACGCGCAGGGGCGGCCCGTGCTGGACGACGAGGGCAAGCCCCGCAAAGTCCGCGTCGAGCTCGAACGCCCGCGCGTGTTCACCGCCGTGGTGTTCAACGCGCAGCAGATCGACGGCTTGCCACCGATGGAGGCCAAGCCGATAGGCCCGGATCTGGAACGGCACGCCCGGGCCGAGGCCATCCTTTCCAATTCCGGCGCGAAGATCGCCCACGTTGAGGGCGACCGCGCGTTTTACCGGCCCAGCATCGACAGCATCACGCTACCGGCCCGGGCGTGCCGTTCCAGATC
>Ga0209614_1000820_pt1 | contig 25967 bp, 26 predicted proteins | sample BlaSprsedimmetaG_FD_185484 | JGI IMG/M metagenome (GOLD analysis project Ga0209614, IMG submission 185484) | Hot spring sediment bacterial and archeal communities from California, USA to study Microbial Dark Matter (Phase II) - Blank Spring... ... | reverse complement strand
GACGCAAATCAGAAGAATACGGTTTCCCCATCCATGCCGCCTCCTTCACGGCAGTCAGTATGAATCAGAAATTGCGCCGGGTGTGAATCCCAAAGATTCAACTTGGTCGCGGTCGACTCTAGGCGCGGGGTGCGGGAGGGGTTTCGCCCTGGCTGACGCCAGGGCGACCCGCCGGGGGCGCTGCCCCCGGACCCCCGGGATATTTGACGCCAGAAGAAGGCAGGTGCGGCGTGGCCTGGCGCCTTTCCGGCCGGTCAGGCGGCGAAATCGTCCCTTGCATAGCCCTGGATATGGAGCAGCGCGGTCAGGTCGCCATGGTTGATGCGGATGTCGCATTGCGCGGCGACCGCGGGCTTGGCGTGCAGCGCCACGCCTGCCCCGGCGATCCCCAGCATGCCGAGATCGTTCGCGCCGTCGCCGACGGCCATCACCTGGTCGGGTGCGATCCCGAGCCGGGCGGAGATACCGGTGAGCGCCGAGACCTTGGCCGCGCGCCCAAGGATGGGTTCGGCGACCTTGCCGGTGAGTTTTCCGTCCTCGATCAGAAGCGTGTTGGCCCGGTATTCGTCGAAGCCCAGATCGGCGGCGACGCGCGCGGCGAAGCTGGTGAAGCCGCCCGAGACCAGCACGCAATGCGCGCCATTCGCCTTCATCGTGGCAACAAGCTCGCGGCCGCCGGGCGTGTGGGTGATGCGGGTGGACAGAACCTTGTCGACCACTTCGGCAGGCAGGCCCGCGAGCAGGGCCACGCGCTCGCGCAGCGCCCCTGCGAAATCGAGCTCGCCATTCATCGCGCGGGCGGTGATCTCGGCCACATGCGGGCCGACGCCCGCCTCGTCGGCGAGTTCGTCGATGCATTCCTGCCCGATCATGGTGGAATCCATGTCGGCGATCAGCATGCGTTTCCGGCGCCCCTCGGCGGGCTGGGCCACGAGATCGACGCCCAGCGCCTGGAACTCGGCCCAGATGTCGTGGAAATTGCCGGGGAGCGTCTCGACCGGGAATTCGGCGGCCACACCGGGCGCCAGCCAGAGCACCGCGCCCCCGCCCCAGGCATTGCGCAGCGCCTCGAGTGCCGCAGGGTCGAGCGCCGGGCGGGCGGGCGCGGTCAGCAGGGTGATGACATGCATGGGCGGGGTCCGTTCGGCTGCGCGCGTGTCGCGATTGGGCGTTGAGGCGGCGCAATAGCGCAGCTTTGCCCCTTGCGCCAGAGGGGGAAGGGGCGTAATGGCGGCGATGGGACACCCCTCCCCAACGAGGGGCGCTTATCTGGAAGGATAGCATCGATGGTCATCGAGACTCCGGCTGCGCGGCCGGCAAATCCGCGTTTCTCCTCTGGCCCCTGCGCCAAACTCCCCGCCTTTTCGCTCGACATGCTGGCTGACGCGCCCTTGGGGCGGTCGCACCGTGCTGCCATCGGCAAGGCCAGGCTGAAAGCCGCGATCGAGGAGACCCGCGCGGTCCTCGGTATCCCCGCCGAGTACCGCATCGGCATCGTGCCCGCCTCGGACACCGGCGCCGTGGAAATGGCGATGTGGTCGTTGCTGGGTGCGCGCGGCGTCGAGATGCTGGCCTGGGAAAGCTTCGGCGCAGGCTGGGTCACGGATGTCGTCAAGCAGCTGAAACTGGACGCCGCGGTGCGCGAGGCGCCCTATGGCGAGATCGTGGATTTCGCGCAGGTCGATTTCGACAAGGACGTGGTGTTCACCTGGAACGGCACCACCTCGGGCGTGCGCGTGCCGAATGGCGACGCGATCCCGGCGGACCGTCAGGGCCTGACGATCTGCGACGCGACCAGCGCGGCCTTCGCGATGGACCTGCCCTGGGACAAGCTGGATGTCACGACCTTCAGCTGGCAAAAGGTGATGGGCGGGGAGGGTGCGCACGGGATGCTGATCCTCGGCCCCCGCGCCGTCGAGCGGCTGGAAAGCTACACCCCCGCCTGGCCGCTGCCGAAGATCTTTCGCCTGACCAAGGGCGGCAAGCTGATCGAGGGCATTTTTGAGGGCGAGACGATCAACACGCCCTCGATGCTGGCGGTCGAGGATTACCTTGTGGCGCTGGCCTGGGGCAAATCCATCGGCGGGCTGCCTGCGCTGATCGCGCGGTCGAACGCGAATTTCGCCGCCGTGCAGTCCTTTGTCGACAGCAAGCCCTGGATCGAGAACCTGGCGGTGGATCCGGCGACGCGGTCGAACACCAGCGTCTGCCTGAAATTCACCGACCCGCGCATCGCGGATGGCGCGGCCTTTGCCAAGGCCGTCGCCAGGCGGCTGGAGACGGAAGGCGTGGCGCTGGATATCGGGGCCTATCGCGATGCGCCCGCGGGCCTGCGGATCTGGTGCGGCGCCACCGTGGAAACGGCGGATGTCGCGGCCCTGATGCCCTGGATCGAATGGGCCTTCGAGGCCGAAATTGCCGCGCAGGCCGCCGCCTGAGCCGGGACGGTGGGTTTCACCCACCCTACAGACCGCATTGAAGGGTGGGGGCACCCCCATCCTCTTTCCCCAGACATTCTGCAAAGGACCACGAAAATGGCTCCCAAGGTTCTCGTTTCCGACGCGCTGTCCGAAACCGCTGTCCAGATCTTCCGTAACCGCGGGATCGAGGTCGATTTCCGCCCCGACCTGGGCAAGGACAAGGACGCGCTGATCGCCGCCATCGGCCAGTATGACGGGCTGGCCATCCGCTCGGCCACCAAGGTCACCGAAAAGGTGCTGGAGGCCGCCACCAACCTCAAGGTCATCGGCCGCGCCGGGATCGGGGTGGACAACGTGGACATCCACGCCGCGTCCAGGAAGGGTGTGATCGTGATGAACACGCCCTTCGGCAACTCGATCACCACGGCCGAGCACGCGATTTCCATGATGATGGCGGTCGCCCGCCAGATCCCCGAGGCCAACGCCTCGACCCATGCGGGCAAGTGGGAAAAGTCCCGCTTCATGGGCGTCGAACTGACCGCCAAGACGCTGGGCCTGATCGGCTGCGGCAATATCGGCTCGATTGTGGCCGACCGCGCCATCGGGCTGAAGATGAAGGTGCTGGCCTATGACCCGTTCCTGTCGGAGGAGCGTGCCGAAAAGCTGGGCGTGACCAAGGTCGAGCTGGACGAACTGCTGCACCGGGCGGATTTCATCACGCTGCACGTTCCGCTGACCGAGAAGACGGCGAATATCCTGTCGCGCGAGAACCTGGCCAGGACCAAGAAGGGCGTGCGCATCATCAACTGCGCCCGCGGCGGGCTGGTCGACGAGGTGGCACTGGCCGAGATGCTGAAATCGGGCCATGTCGCGGGCGCCGCCTTCGACGTCTTCGCCGAGGAACCGGCGAAGGAGAACGTGCTGTTCAACCTGCCCAATGTCGTCTGCACGCCGCATTTGGGCGCCTCGACGACCGAGGCACAGGAAAACGTGGCGCTTCAGGTGGCTGAGCAGATGGCCGACTACCTGCTGACGGGTGCCGTGACCAATGCGATCAACATGCCGTCCATCACTGCCGAGGAAGCCAAGGTGATGGGGCCGTGGATCGCGCTGGCGGGTCATCTGGGCAGCTTTGCCGGGCAGATGACCGACGAGCCGATCAAGGCGATCAACATCCTGCACGACGGTGTTGCCGCCGGGATGAACATCGAGGCCCTGAACTGCGCCGCCATCGCCGGTGTGCTGAAGGAGGCAAATCCTGCGATCAACATGGTCTCGGCCCCCATCGTCGCCAAGGAACGCGGCATCGCGATGTCCACCACGACGCAGGGCAAGTCGGGCGCCTTTGATGGTTACATCAAGCTGACCGTGGTGACCGAGACGCGCGAACGCTCGATCGCGGGCACCGTGTTCTCGGACGGCAAGCCGCGCTTCATCCAGATCAAGGGCATCAACATCGACGCCGAGATCGGCGAGCACATGCTTTACACCACCAACAAGGACGTGCCCGGCATCATCGGCGCGCTGGGGGCCACGATGGGCGCCCATGGCGTGAACATCGCGAACTTTACCCTGGGCCGCACCGGGCCGGGCGAGAACGCCATCGCGATCCTTTACCTCGATGATCCGATCCCGCAGGTGGTGATCGACGAGTTGAAGGCCACGGGCCTGTTCCAGCAGGTCCGCCCGCTGGAATTCGAGGTCGGCTGAAAGCGGCCGGTTTGACAAAGGGGGCCCGTCGCGGGATATGCGACGGGCTCCTTTTCCCTTTCCGGAAGGCCTCGACATGCTGCGCAGCTATGCCATCGGCGATATTCACGGCCAGCTTGTCCGGCTTGAGGCGGCCCATGCGCTGATCGCGGCCGACCGGGCGCGGGTGGGCGACAACGCGGCGCCGTTGGTGCATCTGGGCGATTATGTCGACCGTGGCCCAAATTGCCGCGGCGTGCTGGAGCATCTGGTGCAGGGGCTTGCGGCGGGCGAGCCGTGGATCCTGTTGCGGGGCAATCACGACCGCTTCATGCAGTATTTCCTGCGCCCCGGCTGTCCGCCCGAACCGGCGCGGCCCGATCTGGACTGGCTCTTGCCCAGCGTCGGCGGGCGCGAGACGCTGACCTCCTACGGGGTCGAGACGGGGATGCATCCCGACCGCGCCGCGCTGCATGCAGCGGCGGTGCGCGCGGTGCCCGACAGTCACAAGGCGTTGCTGGACTCGCTCTTGCCCTTCCATCGGCGGGGCGAGGTGTTCTTCTGCCATGCGGGCATCCGTCCCGGCGTGCCGCTTGAGGATCAGGTCGAGGACGATCTGATCTGGATCCGGGGCGAGTTCCTGGACGACCCGCGCGACCATGGCGTGCTGGTCGTGCATGGCCATACCCCCGTCGACCGCGTCACGCATTTCGGCAACCGCGTCGATCTGGATACCGGCGCGGGCTATGGCGGGCCGGTCTCGGCAGTGGTGATCGAGGGGCGCGAGGTCTTCCTGCTGACCCCCGAAGGCCGCGTGCCGGTCACGCCACGGGCCGGCCGGTGATAACCCGCACCCACCAGAAGGGCGATGCCGCGTCCGAAGCGGTCTATTCCCCCTGCGAGACCTATCGCTACCTGCTGACCCGCATCTGGGATCCGGCCGGGCCGAGGGCGCTGTTCGTGATGTTGAACCCCTCGACCGCGACCGAGCTGCAAAACGACCCGACCGTGGAACGCTGCGAGCGGCGCGCCCGCGCGCTGGGCTTCGGCGCGTTCCGGGTGACCAACATCTTTGCGTTCCGGGCCACCGACCCCAGGGTGATGCGCGCCGCCGCCGACCCCATCGGCCCGGCAAACGATGCCGCGATCCGCGACAGCGCGTCCTGGGCCGACCGGATCGTTTGCGCCTGGGGCAGCCATGGCGCGCATCTGGACCGCGGCCGGGCGGTCGAGTCGCTGCTGCGCGCGACCGGGCAGCCGCTGTTCCATCTGGGGCTGACAAGGGACGGCCAGCCGAAACACCCGCTTTACATCGGGTATGCGCAGCAACCGGAGTTGTGGACGTGACGGCGGCCCGGTCCTGGGCTGCGCCCGGGCGGGCGCGCCTGGGCGGGCGATGTGCGCGACGCCGCATGCCGGTCGGGGCATCTCGCGATGGAAGAGAACCCCGGCGCGGTTCTGGACAGCTTCCTGCCCGTCTTCGAGGGGCGGGGCCGAGACGGGAGAGCCCAAGCAGCCGCATTAACCATGACATGCGAAAGTTGAACGCCTGAAAAAACCTGCCGTTTCCGTGCTTTGCGCCTTCTGTCGGACGCAGCGATGCGCGGCGATGGCCGCATGGGGCAGGAAATGCCGCGGATCCGTTTACCAGTTAACCGCGCCGCCTCGCTGCCGCCGCATTGCCAGGAGTATGGTCGAAGCGGGTAGCGTCCATGATGGGCGGCGAGTAGGAAATTGCACAGGATCGGACGATGATTACTTTTGCAACTCTGCTGGGCCTGATGATGATCAGTTCCACCGTCGATTTCGGCGGCGTCCTCGACTCGGAGGACGATGCGCCCGATGACGAAGCCGGTGAGCCTGACAGCGAGACGCCGGCCTTCGGCTTCGGGTTCGAGGATCTGCTGCGTCACGCGGTCTCGACGGATGAATTCGCGGAATCCGAGGCCGATCTTGCACATTATCTGGCGGATGAGGCCGCCTGCGACGCAGTGGCCGAAGGCGCGCATGACACCGCCGAATCCGTCGGGTCGAGCCTTGACGACTGGCTGGCCATGACCAGCGGCGCGCCCACGCTGATCGACACCTATGACGAGGCGGAGGACGCGCTGTTCGTCGTCTACGACGCCGAGGCGCATCCCGATCCGGTGCTGTCGGTCGGCCCCTCGGATACCGGGGCGGAAGACGCGACGATCCTGCTGGACGGGATGCCGCTTGCCGTGGTCAGCGGCGGGGCCGGTCTGGACCTGTCGATGGTCAGCCTTGTGCCGGCGGCGCAATTCCCTGCCGCGCTGGCCGCCGGAGCCTGACGGCGCGGGGCTTGGCGCTGGCCGCCGCCTTGGCTAGGCTGATCCCACCCGCCAAAGCCGCCAGCGAGCCCCGATGCCTGACCCGACCCCAGCGCCCCGCACGGATACCGACCTTGCCAGTGAGGTGGCCGCCCTGCGGCGCGAGGTGCAGGCCCTTAACGGCCAACGCTTCTTCGTGATCCACGGCTCGGTGCGCCGGATCCTGGCGGTGCAGTTCCTGCGCGGGCTTGCGATGGGCTTTGGCACAGTTGTCGGTGCGACCGCGCTGGTCTCGATCATCGCCTATTCGCTCAGCCAGATCGACTTCATCCCGGTCATCGGCGAATGGGCGGGCCAGGTCGCCCGGGAGATCCAGGAAAGCGCCGCCCCCTGACACCCGGCCCTTTACAAGGCTAGGGGGAATCCCCTATACGCCCCCATCCGTTCCGCCCGCCGGACGGATTTCTCCAAGGGCCCTGCTGGACGACATCCCGGCTTGTGCCGTCAATCCCTTGCATAGGAGGCCCCGATGTCGATCACCGCCGAAGAAAAGACCCGTCTGGTCAAGGAATTCGCCACCAAGGAAGGCGATACCGGTTCGCCCGAAGTGCAGGTCGCGATCCTGACCAGCCGCATTGCCACGCTCACCGAGCATTTCAAGACCCACAAGAAGGACAACCACTCGCGTCGTGGCCTTCTGATGATGGTCGCCCAGCGCCGCAAGCTGCTGGACTATGTCAAGGGCAAGGACGAGGCCCGTTATCAGAACCTGATCCAGCGCCTCGGCATCCGTCGCTGATCCGGCCCGGTCCGCGTCGACCGAAACGCCCGCCCCATCGGCGGGCGTTTTTCGTTCGGACGGCGCGATTGCGGCAGGCCCATGCCACGGGCGGGACCGGGCGAGCGAATCGTTAAGCTTTGAAAGCTTTCCAACAGGGTCAAAAACCTGTATGGCCCGCGCTATCTGAGACGTTGCGCCCGGACCCCGGCGCTCGGGATGGTGGAAGGGGTCGGCGGCAATGGGGCCGCCATTTCAACGGGAGACCCGGGATACGCCCGGGAGCGCTCCCACGCAGGATACGATGATGTTCAACGTAACGACGAAAAGCATGCAGTGGGGGCAAGAGACCCTCACCCTCGAAACGGGCAAGGTTGCCCGTCAGGCCGACGGCTCGGTCATCGCCACTCTGGGCGAGACGAGCGTCATGGCCAACGTGACCTTCGCCAAGGTGGCGAAGCCGGGTCAGGATTTCTTTCCGCTGACCGTCCATTACCAGGAAAAATACTACGCGGCGGGCAAGGTGCCCGGCGGCTTCTTCAAGCGCGAGGCGCGGCCCTCGGAAAAGGAAACGCTGACCGCGCGGCTGATCGACCGGCCGATCCGGCCGCTGTTCGCGCCGGGCTTCAAGAACGAAGTGCTGGTGATGTGCACGGTGCTGTCTCACGATCTGGTCAACGATCCCGACATCGTGGCGATGATCGCGACCTCGGCCGCGCTGACGATTTCGGGTGTACCCTTCATGGGGCCGATCGCGGGCTGCCGCGTGGGTTTCGTGGATGGCGAATACATCCTGAACCCCGAAGTCAAGGACATGCAGGATCTGCGCAACAATCCCGACCAGCGGCTGGACCTCGTGGTGGCCGGCACCCGCGACGCGGTGATGATGGTCGAATCCGAAGCCTACGAACTGAGCGAGGCCGAGATGCTGGGCGCGGTGACCTTCGCGCATGAGCAGATCAAGCCGGTGATCGACCTGATCGTGAGCCTTGCCGAGGAGGCCGCGAAGGAGCCCTTCGACTTCCAGCCGCCGGATTACTCGGCGCTTTACGAGATCGTGAAGGGTCTGGGCGAAGACAAGATGCGTGCCGCCTATGCGATCACCGACAAGCAGGAGCGCGTCACCGCCCTTGCCGCCGCCAAGGCGGATATCAAGGCTGGCCTTAGCGAAGAGCAGCTTGAGGATCCCAATCTCGACGCGGCGATCAAGAAGCTGGAATCGGCGGTGCTGCGCGGCGACGTGGTGAAACACGGCCGCCGGATCGACGGCCGCGCGCTGGACAAGGTGCGCCCGATCGAATGCGAGGTGGGCCTTCTGCCCCGGACCCATGGCTCGGCGCTGTTCACCCGCGGCGAGACGCAAGCCCTGGTCGTGACCACGCTGGGCACGGGCGACGATGAACAGATCATCGACGCGCTGCACGGCAATTCGCGCTCGAACTTCCTGCTGCACTACAACTTCCCGCCCTATTCGGTGGGCGAGGCCGGGCGCGTCGGCCCCCCCGGACGGCGTGAGATCGGCCATGGCAAACTGGCCTGGCGCGCGCTGCAGGCGGTGCTGCCGGCGCCGACCGACTTCCCCTACACGATCCGCGTTGTCTCCGAGATCACGGAATCGAACGGTTCGTCCTCGATGGCGTCTGTCTGCGGCGGATCGCTGTCGATGATGGATGCGGGCGTTCCGCTCAAGGCGCCGGTGGCGGGCGTCGCGATGGGACTGGTGCTGGAGGAGGACGGAACCTTCGCAATCCTGACCGACATCCTGGGCGACGAGGATCACCTCGGCGACATGGACTTCAAGGTGGCCGGCACCGAGAAGGGCATCACCTCGCTGCAGATGGACATCAAGGTTGCGGGCATCACGCCCGAGATCATGGAAAAGGCGCTGGCCCAGGCGAAAGAGGGCCGGTTGCACATCCTGGGCGAGATGTCCAAGGCGCTGACCTCGGCCGGCGAATTCTCGGTGCATGCGCCGCGGATCGAGACCATGCAGATCCCGACCGACAAGATCCGCGAAGTGATCGGCTCGGGCGGCAAGGTGATCCGCGAGATCGTCGAGGTTTCGGGCGCCAAGGTCGACATCAACGACGACGGCACCATCAAGATCGCCTCGCCCAACGGGGATGCGATCAAGAAGGCCTATGACATGATCTGGTCGATCGTGGCCGACCCGGAAGAGGGCAAGATCTACAAGGGCAAGGTCGTCAAGCTGGTCGATTTCGGCGCCTTCGTGAACTTCTTCGGCAAGCGCGACGGGCTGGTGCATGTCAGCCAGATCTGCGGCAAGCGGCTGAACCATCCGTCGGACGAGCTGAAGGAAGGCCAGGAGGTCTGGGTCAAGCTGCTGGGCTTTGACGATCGCGGCAAGGTGCGCCTGTCGATGAAGGTGGTCGACCAGGAGACCGGCGAGGAACTCAAGCGCGAGAAGGAAGAAGTCGAGGAGTGATCGACCCTTTCCGCTGTCGAAACGGAAGGCCCCGGATGTCCGGGGCCTTTTTCGTAAGGCCATGGACAAAAGGGAAATGCCCTTGCCTTCCGGCGGATGGCCGGAGAAGGTCCGGAAGGAGGCGCCGGAGGGGAAGACATGATCGAACGCAGGAATTTCTACATCGACGGGGCCTGGGTGGCGCCGCGGGCGGGCCAGCCATGCGAGGTGATCGACCCCTCGACCGAGGAACCCTTTGCGGTGATCTCGCTGGGCGGGCAGGCCGATACCGACGCCGCCGTGGCCGCCGCCCGCGCCGCGCAGCCGGGCTGGGCCGCAACGTCCAAGGCCGAGCGTTCCGATCTGCTGGCGCGCATCCTCGGGCTCTACAAGGCACGCGCCGAGGATCTGGCGCAGGCGATGAGCCGCGAGATGGGCGCCCCCATCGACTTTGCCCGCACCAGCCAGGTCGGGGCGGGGGCCTGGCATATCAAGGGCTTCATCCACGCGCTGGACATGTTCGAGTTCGACCGCCCGCTGGGATCGCATGCGCCCGGCGACCGCATCCTGATGGATCCGATGGGCGTCATCGGCATGATCACGCCGTGGAACTGGCCGATGAACCAGATCACGCTCAAGGTGATACCGGCACTGGCGACGGGCTGCACGATGGTTCTGAAACCGTCGGAAATCGCGCCGCTCTCGGCGATGATCTTTGCCGAGATCCTGCATGAGGCGGGCGTGCCGCCGGGTGTCTTCAACCTGGTGAATGGCGACGGGGCGGGCGTGGGCACGCAACTGTCGGGCCATCCCGATATCGACATGATCTCGTTCACCGGCTCGACCCGGGCGGGCATCGCGATCTCGAAGAACGCCGCCGACACGCTGAAGCGGGTGCATCTGGAACTGGGCGGCAAGGGCGCGAACCTGATCTTTGCCGATGCCGACGAACAGGCGGTCCAGCGCGGCGTGCTGCATTGCTTCCAGAATAGCGGGCAATCCTGCAACGCGCCGACGCGGATGCTGGTCGAGCGGGCGGTCTATGACGCGGCCGTGGAAACCGCCCGCGCCGTCGCCGAAACGATGGAGGTCGGCCCGGCCGACCGCGAGGGCCGACATATCGGCCCGCTGGTCAGCGCAACGCAGTTCGACAAGGTTCAGGCACTGATCCAGACCGGCATCGACGAGGGCGCGCGGCTGGTCGCGGGCGGGCTCGGCCGGCCCGACGGGTTCAACCGGGGCTATTTCGTGCGGCCCACGGTCTTTGCCGATGTCACGAACGACATGACCATCGCGCGCGAGGAGATCTTCGGCCCCGTGCTGTCGATCATCCCCTTCGACAGCGAGGAGGAGGCGGTCACGATCGCCAATGACACCGAATACGGGCTGACCAACTATGTGCAGTCGCAGGACGGCGCGCGCTGCAATCGGCTGGCCCGGCGCCTGCGCGCGGGCATGGTCGAGATGAACGGCGCCTCGCGCGGCGTGGGCAGTCCGTTCGGCGGCGTGAAACGGTCGGGCAACGGACGCGAGGGCGGCATCTGGGGGCTGGAGGAATTCTGTGAGGTCAAGGCCGTCAGTGGCTGGCACGAGTAAGCGGCTTGCCATACCCACGGGCATGGCGGCTGCGACTGCTGCTGAATCGAGCGCCTGCGGCGCACGCCTTTTTTGTTGGCGCCCTTGCGGGCGCGGTTCGGGTATTTGGACCAAGAAGAAGCCCATGGGTTTTCTTTCTGGCAGAAATACCCGCCCGCCGCAGGCGCACCGGCCGGCAGCGCCGGCCCGGTCAGAACGGGCAGTTGGCGCGGAACGCCATGCCCTGTCCGCCCTCGGGATGGCGCAGGCGCAGTTCCTCGGCATGCAGCATCATCCTTGGCGCCTCGCCCGCCGGACCGTCGGCATAGAAGGGATCGCCGAGGATCGGGTGGCCGATCTCGCGCATGTGGACGCGAAGCTGGTGGCTGCGCCCGGTTCTGGGGAACAGGCGCACGCGGGTCGTTCCGCCCTCGTGGCGCAGCACGCGCCAGTCGGTGATCGCCTGCTTGCCATTCGCGTGGTCGACCATCTGCAGCGGGCGGTTCGGCCAGTCGACGATCAGCGGCAGATCGACTGTTCCGGTCTTCGGTTCGAGCAGGCCCCAGAGCCGCGCGACATAGGTCTTCTTGGTCTGCCGCTTCTCGAATTGCAGGCCGAGATGGCGCTGGGCCTGGGGCGTCAGGGCAAAGATCATCACACCCGAAGTGTCGCGGTCCAGCCGGTGGACCAGAAGCGCGTCGGGAAAGGCGGCCTGCACGCGCGAGAGCAGGCAATCGGCCAGATGTGCGCCCTTGCCCGGCACCGACAACAGGCCCTGCGGCTTGTTCACGACAAGAAGCGCGTGATCGAGGTGGATCACCTCGAGCGGGGTATCGGGGGGGGCGTAATCTTCGTTCATGCGCCGGGCGGTAGCGGGTTCAGGACCGCCTTGCAACCGGGCTTAACGGGCGAAGGTCCGGGCCAGCAGCGCCGCAATGCCCGTGGCGTCGTCCTGATCGAAAGCGGCGGGCCGGCTGCTGTCGATGTCGAGCACGCCCAGAAGATCGCCACGCGCGTTCCAGACGGGCAGCACGATTTCCGACCGCGTCGTCGCCGCGCAGGCGATATGGCCGGGAAAGGCGTCCACATCCGCCACCAGCTGCACCTGGCCGGTGCGGGCCGCGGCCCCGCAGACACCGCGCGAGAAGGGGATCGTCAGGCAGCCATGGCCGCCCTGGTAGGGGCCGATCTTCAGCGTTTCGTTCCCGACATGGCGGTAGAAGCCGGTCCAGTCGAATCGGTCATCGGCATGGTGCAATTCGCAGGCCATGGTGGCCATCAGCGCCACGGTATCGGTTTCGCCCTCGGTGAGTGCGGCAAGCCGAGCGCCCATTTCAGCGTAGTCGAGCCGCATGCGCCCCGCCCCGTTTGTTCTCGTTCAGGCCGGCGCCTTCACGCCCCGACCATCTGCGCGGCATCCGGGTTGCGCCGCCAGATCGAGAAATTCAGCGCGAAGGCCACGCTTGTCCAGACCAGATAGGGCACGACCAGAAGCCCGGCGAAGAGGTCGATCCGCCAGAAGGCGACGACCATTGCAAGGACCGAGGCCCACATGCCGAAGAGCACGATCAGCGCCGGGAACAGGCGGTGCAAGCCGAAGAAGATCGGCGACCAGAGCGTGTTGAACACGATCTGCAGGCCCCAGATCGCCAGAGCGAAGGCCATTTCCGGATGGCCCGACAGAGCGATCCGCATCGCGGCATAGGCCATGGAGATGTAGAGGACGAACCAGGCCAGCGGGAATAGCCAGTTGGGCGGCGTCCAGGGGGGTTTGGACAGCGACTCGTACCAGCGGCCCGGCGAGAAGAATGCGCCCGTCGATCCCGCCGCGAAGGCGGTTGCGAGGAACACGGCGAAGAGCGGCCAGTCGATCATCATGCGGGTCAGATAGCGCGCTTTCGGTCCTCGGCCAATGCGGCACGGTGCCTTGCTGCCTTGCGCGCCTTGAGTTGGGCAAGCACCGCGATGACCTCGCCCGCGCGGCCCTCGCCCCAGGGGTTGCCGGAGGGCAGGCGGTCGGCTGCGGCCTCGACGAGATAGGCGCATTCGGGAAGCGGCTTGCCATACAGAACCGCCGAGCGCGGCATGGCCGAGGCGGCCACCGCCTGCATCGAGGAGAGGATCAGCCAGCCGATCTTCTGCCCCTTGGAGGTAAAGGCGCGGCGGGTGATGCTGTCGTAATCCGCCCGCGCAATCTCGCGCCCGATGCCGCAATAGATGTGGCGCGCGGCATAGATGCCGGGCCGACATGCGAAGGGCAATTCGGCCACGCCCGGTTCGGACCGGAAATAAAGCCGGGTGGCGTCGGACAGCAGATGCTTGACCATCCGGCGGATCGGCTTGATGGGCTGCGGATCGGCGAGGAAGGCATCCAGATCGACGCCGAACTCGTCCATCCAGTCCGTCGGCAGGTAGAAGCGTCCCTCGCGCGCATCCTCGCCGACATCGCGGCTGATGTTCGACAACTGCATCGCGACGCCCAGATCGCAGGCGCGCGCCAGCGCATGCGGGCAGCGCACGCGCATCAGCACCGTCATCATCACGCCGACCGCGGCCGCGACCCGCGCGGAATAGGCATAGACATCCGACAGCGTGGCATAGCGCTTGCCCATCGCGTCCCAGGCCATGCCTTCCAGCAGCGCCTCGGGCAGGGTGCGGGGCATCTCGAATTCCTCGACCACCGCAGCGAAGGCGCGGTCGGCGGGCGCGTTCCTGGGCGTGCCGCGATAGATCAGCTCCAGCCGCTCGCCCAGTGCCAGAACGGCGGCGGCCTTGTCGTGGGTCAGGTCGACCGAATCATCGGTCATCCGGCAGAAGGCGTAAAGCGCCAGCGCCGGATCGCGGACCCGGTTCGGCAGCAGCCGCGAGGCGGCGTGAAAGGAGTACGAGCCCGTCCGGATCGAGGCTTCGCAATGCGCAAGATCCGCGGGGTCGATCATCTCATTTCGCCGCGCCGGTGCCCGCGTCGGGCACGAGCTTGGCCAGAACCTCGGCCGAGGTAACGACCGATGGCAGGCCCGCGCCCGGATGGGTGCCCGCGCCGACCATGTAAAGTCCTTCGACCTCTTCGGAGATATTGTGGGGGCGGAAATTCGCGCTCTGGAAGATGCGCGGCTCCAGAGAGAACCCCGCGCCATAGGGCGAGAGGTAGCGGTCGCGGAAATCCTCGGGCGTGAAGAACAGGCTGGTGGAGACATGCTTGCCCAGACCGGGCATCAGCTTGTCTTCCATGAAATCCTGCACCGCCTGGCGGTAGCGTTCGCCATTGGCCTGCCAGTCCACGGGGCTGTCGGTATGCAGGTTGGGCACCGGCGAGAGCGCATAGAACGTGTCGCCGCCCTCGGGCGCGGCGCTGGGGTCGGTGACGCTGGGCCGGTGGATATAAAGGCTCATGTCATCGCACAGCTTTTCCTGGTGGAAGAAGATGTCCTTGACGAGGCCCTTGTAGCGCGGGCCGTTCAGAACCGTGTGGTGGCCCACGTCCTTCCACATCTCCCGCGTTCCCTTCGTTCCGAAATACCAGACGAAGAGGCCCATCGACCAGCGTTTCTTCGCCAGCGATTCGTCGGTCCAGCGCCAGCGGCGATGATTTCTCAGAAGCGTGTTGTAGGTGAAGCCCGCATCGGCGTTCGAGACCACGATATCGGCGTTGATCACCTCGCCCGAGGCAAGGCGGACGCCCGTTGCCCTGTGCGAATGGGGCAGCCGTTCGACGAGGATCTCATCCACCTCGGTGCTCATGCGCATCACGCCGCCCTGCCCCTCGATCACCTCGGCCATGGCCTTGGCGATCGCGGCGACGCCGCCCATCGCGTAATGCACCCCAAATTCCTTTTCGAGGTAACTGACGAGAATATACATCGAGGTCACGTTGAACGGATCGCCGCCGATGAACAGCGGATGGAAGGACAGCGCCATCCTCAGGCGTTCGTCCTTTACCCGGCTGGCGGCATGGGCATAGACCGACTTGTCGGCGCGCAGCATCCCGAAGATGTGCAGCACCTCCACGAGGTCCATCCACTTGTGCATCGGCTTTCGGCCAAGCTCCTCGAAGCCGAACCAGTAGCGTTTCTCGCTGTCCTTCAGGAACTGGTCATATCCGGGCAGGTCGGACGGCGACAGGCGGGCCACCTCGGCGCGCATCTTTTCGGTGTCCTGCTGCGCGCGGAATCGTTCGCCGTCGGGGAAAATGATCTCGTAGAACGGGTCCATCGGGACCAGCTTGACGTCCTTGTCGAAATCGCGCCCGCAGGCGGCCCAGAGCTCGCGGAAGATCCAGGGAACCGTGACAATGGTCGGCCCCAGATCGAACCGGTGGCCATCCTGCCAGATCGCCGAGCCGCGCCCGCCGGGCACGTCGAGCTTGTCGATCACGGTGACGCGATAGCCCTTGGCGCCAAGGCGCATGGCGGCGGCAAGGCCGCCAAGCCCCGCCCCGATCACGACCGCATGCGGACCAGTGGCCCGGACTGCTTTCTCCGCCAGGGCGGGATCAACTCGTGTCATCATGTCGCTAGGTTAAACCTGTCTAGTTTAGTTTACAATACTTCTACCGGATGCGCGCCGGGTGCGTCATGTCCCTTTCGGTCGCACCTCGAACTGACATAAACGAACGACAGCTGCGAAGGAGAATCGCCAATGCAAGTCGTCACCATCAGCTTTTTCCGTTACAACAACTGGGCGTCCCGCCTCGAGGCGCTCAGCCAGATGGCGCGCGGCCGCTTCGCGCTGAAGGATGTGCCGGGGCTGGAATTTTTCAAGATGCTCGGCACGGGTTCGGACGCGGGTTTCAACCCCAAGCCGAATGTCAACGTCAACGCGATCCTGTGCGTCTGGCCGGACATGGCGACCGCGAAGACGGGGCTGAAGGAAAGCATCACCCATCGCATTCTGCGCAGCCATTCCTGCGAGACCTACACGATCTACCTGACACCGACCTCGGCCAAGGGGTTGTGGTCCGGCGTCAAGCCGCTGCGGGTCACCGAAAAGCCCGACGCAAGCGGCAAGATGGCGGTTCTGACGCGCGCCACCGTCAAGCTGCCCATCGCGCTGCAATTCTGGGCCGAGGTGCCCGAGGTCCAGTCGCGGGTGGCCGAACACCCGAACTGTGCCTTCCATATCGGCATGGCCGAGGTGCCCTGGGTGCAGCAGGTGACCTTCTCGCTGTGGAACGACAAGCGCGCGATGACGACCTTTGCCCATGGCGATTGTCCGCATGGCCGCGCGGTGCAGCATGTCCGCGAAGGCAACTGGTTCAAGGAAGAGATGTATGCGCGCTTCAACATCCTCGAAGAAGAGGGTAGTTGGGAAGGCGGGAGCCCGCTGAAGCGGCTGGATGTATCGAAGCCGGCGCCCGAGACCAAGGCCCAACCCAAGGCCGAGACATCGACGGACAAGGCGGTGCCGGGCACGTCCAAGGCGCCCAGGAAATCGAAAGAGACTGCATGAGACAACCCTTTCCCTTCTCCGCCATCGTCGGGCAGGAGGAGATGAAGCAGGCGATGATCCTCACGGCAATCGACCCGGGGATCGGCGGCGTTCTTGTGTTCGGCGACCGCGGCACCGGCAAGTCGACCGCCGTCCGCGCGCTGGCAGCCCTTCTGCCGCCGATCCAGGCGGTGGAAAGCTGTCCGGTGAATTCGCCCTCGCGCGATCAGTGCCCGGACTGGGCGCACCTGACCTCGACCGCGATCGTCACGCGGCCCACGCCCGTCGTGGACCTGCCGCTGGGCGTAACCGAGGACCGGGTGGTCGGCGCGCTGGACATCGAGAAGGCGCTGTCCTCGGGCATCAAGGCGTTCGAGCCGGGCCTTCTGGCGCGGGCCAACAGGGGCTACCTCTATATCGACGAGGTGAACCTGCTGGAGGACCATATCGTCGATCTGCTGCTTGACGTCGCCCAGTCGGGCGAGAACGTGGTGGAACGGGAAGGGCTGTCGATCCGGCACCCGGCGCGCTTCGTGCTCGTCGGGTCCGGCAACCCCGAAGAGGGCGAGTTGCGCCCGCAATTGCTGGACCGCTTCGGCCTGTCGGTCGAGGTGGTCTCGCCCACGGATGTCGACACGCGGATCGAGGTGATCCGCCGCCGCGACACCTACGAGACCGATTTCGATGCGTTCATGGAGAAGTGGCGCCCGGCCGATGCCGAGCTGCGCGACCGGATCCTTGCCGCGCGGGCGCATCTGAAGACCATGGAAAGCTCGGACGACGTGCTGCGCGACTGTGCGGAACTGTGCCTTGCGCTGGGCTCGGACGGGCTTCGGGGGGAACTGACGCTGCTCAAGGCCGCCCGCGCGCTGGCCGCCTTCGAGGGCGCCGACAAGGTCACGCGCGAACATGTGCGCAAGGTCGCGCCGTCCGCGCTGCGCCACCGGTTGCGGCGCGATCCGCTGGACGAGGCGGGGTCCACCACGCGCGTTGCCCGGGTCGTCGACGAGGTGCTGGGTGAGCCTGCCTGACAATTCCGTCTGGACCCGCGTCGAGGTCGGCCTGAACGCGCTGGCCGTCGATCCGGTGGGGCTGGGGGGGCTGTGGCTGCGCGCGCGGTCCGGCCCCGTCCGCGACCGCGTGACCGAGGCGCTGGGGGGCCTCCCCCTGCCGCTGAAACGGCTGCATCCGTCCATCGGCGACGACCAGCTGTTCGGCAGCATCGACCTGACCGCGACGCTGTCCTCGGGCAAGCTGGTGGAACGGGCGGGCATTCTGGCGGAACCGGCAGTGCTGGTCCTGCCGATGGCCGAACGCACCCAGCCGGGCCTTGCCGCGCGGCTGGCGGGCGCGCTGGACCAGGGGACCGGGCATTGCCTGATCGCGCTGGACGAGGGCGCCGAGCCCGGCGAGACGCTGCCCGAGGCGCTGACCGACCGGCTGGCGCTGCATGTCGATCTGGACGCCCTGCCCTGGGGCGAGACCGACCGGATCGTGCTGGACCAGACCGCACTGGCCGCTGCGCGCGACCGGCTGCCGCGGATCCGCGTGTCGGCGAGTGTGCTGGAGGATCTGACGCTGCTGGCCGTCCGGCTGGGCGTTCACAGCCTGCGCGCGCCCATGCTGGCGCTCCGGACGGCCCGCACGCTGGCCGCGATTGCGGGCAATGACGAGGTTGGGGTGGACGACCTGACCGCGGCGGTAGAACTGGTGCTGGCGCCCCGGGCGACCCAGTTTCCCGAGGCCGAAGACGACCAGCCACCCGAACAACCGCCCGACCAGCCCCCGCCCGAGCCGGAACCCGACAAGGGCGAGCAGGACGAGGGCGAGGGCCAGTCGCTGGACGATCTGCCCTTGCAGGACATCCTGCTGGAGGCCGCCAGGGCCACGCTGCCCGCCGACCTGCTGGCGATGCTGGCGGCGAAACGGGCCAACCGCGGCGGGGGCGGCAATTCCGGCGCGGGGGCAAAGCGCAAGGGCAACCGGCGCGGACGGCCGATCCCCTCGCGGCGCGGGCGGCTGGAAACCGGCGCGCGGCTGGACGTGATCTCGACCCTGCGCGCGGCTGCGCCATGGCAGACCATCCGCAAGCAGGAAAGCCGGTTCGAGCGGTCGCTGCACATCCGGTCCGACGATTTCCGCATCAAGCGGTTCGAGGAGAAATCCGACCGGCTGCTGATCTTCGTGGTGGATGCCTCGGGTTCGGCGGCGATGACCCGGCTGGCCGAGGCCAAGGGCGCGGTGGAACTCTTGCTGGCCGAAGCCTATGCGCGGCGCGACCATGTCGCGCTGGTGGCCTTTCGTAACGAGGGGGCGGAGCTGCTGCTGCCGCCCACGCGGTCGCTGGTGCAGACCAAGCGGCGGCTGGCGGCCCTGCCCGGCGGGGGCGGCACGCCGCTGGCCGCGGGGCTGAAGGTCGCGCTTGAGGTCGCGATCCAGTCCAAGGGCCGCGGCATGACGCCGACCGTGGCGCTGCTGACCGACGGGCGGGCGAACATCGCGCTGGACGGGTCGGCCAACCGGACGCTGGCAGGCGAGGATGCCGAGCGGATGGCCACCGCGATCCGGTTGCAGGGGTTCCCCGCGATGGTGATCGACATGGGCCAGCGGCCCGAACGCTCGCTCAAGGCGCTGGCCGACACGCTGGGCGCCCCCTACATTCCGTTGCCGAGGGCCGATGCCAACCGGCTGTCCTCTGCCGTATCGGCCGCTCTCGACGCGTAAGGGGAACGTCATGGACTGGACCCGGGACGGAAGCGACTGGCCGAACCGGGAGCATTCCCGCTTCGTCCGCCACCGCCCGCACTTCTGGCATATCCAGGAGGCGGGCGTGGGGTCGGTCGTGCTGCTGCTGCACGGGACAGGCGGGGCCAGCCATAGCTGGCGCGACGTCTTCCCTATTCTGGCGAACGACTACCATGTCGTCGCGCTGGACCTGCCCGGGCAGGGCTTTACCCGGATGGGCGCACGGCAGCGCTGCGGGCTCGATTCGATGAGCCAGGACATCGCGGCGCTTCTGGATGGCGAGGGGCTCTTGCCCGACGCGATCGTGGGCCATTCGGCGGGGGCGGCGCTGGCGCTGCGGCTGGTGCGCGACCTGAAGCGCCCGCCCAAGGCCATCGTCGGGATCAACGCGGCGGTGGAGAATTTCAAGGGCGTGGCCGGATGGCTGTTTCCGATGATGGCGCGGATGATGGCGCTCAACCCGTTCTCGGCCCCGGAGATCTCGCGCTGGCTGGGGAACGCCACCGGCGTCGAATACATGATCGCGGGGATCGGCAGCCGGATCTCGCCCGAGGGGCTGGCGCTTTACCGGCGGCTGGTGGCCGACCGCAACCACACCGACGCGACGCTGGCCATGGTGGCGCAATGGACGCTGGACGGTCTGTGGCACGATCTGCCGGGGATCGAGGTTCCGACGCTGCTGCTGGTCGGCGAGACCGACCGCGCCGTGCCGCCCGCATCCTCGGCCCGGGCCGCCGCGCGATTGCCGCGGGCCGAGATCGTCCGGATGCCGGGGCTGGGCCACCTTGCCCATGAGGAATCACCCGACGACGTCACCGCGCTGATTTCGGCCTTTCTGACCGCGCATCTCGGATGAACGGTCGGGTGAAAAAGGAACGGGCCGCCCCGCTTGCCCTGGCGGCCCTTTCACCCTGACCTGTGCTTCAGGCTCAGTCGTGCACGCCCAGGCTGACGAGATAGGCGTAGATATCCACCGACTCTTCTTCCTTGCGGACCTTGTGGGTCATCGCACCGCGTGCGCTGCTGTCGCCGAGAAATTCGCGCAGGTAGCCGGTGGGGTCCATGGTGTACTTGACGAATTCCTCTTCGGTCCAGAGAAGGCCCTTCTCGCCGGCCGCTGTCATCGAAGCGGAATACTTGAAGTCCTCGACCTCGCCGGCGTGCCGGCCGGGCACCTTGTAGAGGTTGGGGCCAACCTTGGCGGCGCGACCGGCAAGGGTTTCGCCTGCTTCGTTCACGACGACATGGCAGGTGATGCACTGGCGGAACGCCTTCTCGCCGGCCTCGGCATTACCGGAAGCCTCTTGGGCGAACACTGGCCCCGCGACAAGGGCTGCAGCCGCGGCAAGAGCGAACTGGTTCTTCATTTGTCTCTCCCTGAATCGAATGCTCGCTGCATACCATGGAGTGCAGTTTTTTCAAGGTCAAAGCAAATACCTGTCAACCCGCAATGATGTCCCGCGGCGGCGGAACACGCCACCAAATCGCCGCGATGAACGCAGGAATTTCGCGGGCTGATCTTTGAGCGGTTCTAATGGTTGCATCGCGGCGCCATTGCCGGTTCGGCGCACCGCATTGACGCGGAATCCGCCACCCCTGCGACAGGGTGTCGCAGCCTGCCCTGCCGGATGATCCGGGGCGGTCCACCCTATATCCCGCGCAGATCCTTTCGCCGAATCTCGGGCTTCTCGGGCGCGTCCTTGCGCGCAGGCAGCATCCAGCGCCAGAGCCTTTCGTCGGGCAGCGGCAGGACCATCAGCCAGTGTTCCAGAAGCGCCAGCGCCGTGATCGCGGACAACAACGCGAAGCCCACGACCTCGTGCGGGGCGGATACGGAGACCATCCGTTCGAGCCAGCAATAGACAGCGAAGGTCAGGAACGAGACGGAGAACGGGAACAGCCAGTTCAGGCGCGAGATGCGGAAATGGCTGGGCAGATGCGCAAGCGGTGTGGGCAGGAATTCGACATTGATCTTGGGCACGCCGAGAAACAGGTTCAACTTGGCCGAGATGCGCGCGAAGAACAGCACGGTGAAGGTCCACAGGCCCACCGTGTTCGGCGAATCGTATGTCGTCACGAGCATCACGAACAGGATCATCACCAGCAGCGTCTCGTGATACGCGATCGTGCCATAGGCGCGCATGAAGCGTTCCCAGCCGCGCGTCTCTTTGTGGCAATGGGTGGTGTTCGGACCCGTGATCACCCCGGTCAGGAAGGCCAGCTCGACCCAGCCCCAGATCGCGAGGGCCGCGAGGAACGCCAGATAGGAGGCGCCCGCCGTTTCCATGTACCTGGTCAACTCGTAGAGCAGCACCCCGCCCCCAAGAAGGGGCAGGGCCACGATCGTGGCGCGCAGATGCGCCAGGCGCCCGCGATGCTCGGCCCGGCGCACGACCACGAGGATCGCTCCGGTGGAGAACCACCAGATGAAAAGCGCCGCGAGCGCCGCGAACCAGGCCGATTCGATCAATATACGGGCTCCAGTCTGGTCTTCACGGGGACCTGATGTTTCTTCGCCGGGATCGTGAAGAGCATGGCAAAGGCCCATGCCGCCCGGGCGCTGCCGGCCCATTGCGAGAGCTTGCCGCCCACGCCGCCCGCCTTTTTCGCCCGGTCGACCTGGACCGAGGCCACCTGAAGGGCCTTGAGCCCCTTCATCCAGCGCGGGTGGTCGATGTCGAGCATGATCGGGAAGACCTGTTTCGACAGTTCCGACGTCTTGCGGAACACCTCCTGCCCATACCAGTCGGTATCGACGTCCAGCGCCTTGTGGAAAGCCGGGCGCTGGTGGTCGCGGACATACATCGTGGCATAGACCGCGGTCAGGAAGAACCTGATCCACCAGACATTGATGCCCGAGGTCAGTTTCGGGTCCGTCTTCATCAGCAGGGCGAAGGCCTCGCCATGGCGGAACTCGTCATTGCACCACTCGCGGAACCACTTGAAGATCGGGTGGAACCGCTTGTCGGAATGCGCCTCGAGATGGCGGTAGATCGTGATGTAGCGGGCGTAGCCGATCTTTTCGCTCAGGTAGGTCGCGTAGGAGATGAACTTGGGGCGGAAATGGGTGTATTTCTTCTTCTGGGTGAGGAAGCCCGGGTTCACCGCGATCCCCGCCTCGCGCAGCGCGTCGTTGATGAAGCCCGCATGCCGCGCCTCGTCGCGCGCCATCAGCTGGAACAGTTCGGTGATGTCCTGGTTCTTGCCGCGCCGCTTCATCTCCTTGTAAAGCGCGCAGCCCGAGAACTCGGCCGTGCAGGGGGGGATCGGGAAGTCGATGAATTCCTTGCGCAATTGTGGGTCCATGCCGTCCCAGTCGACATGGTCCCAGTTCTCGTCCTTCTTGAAGTGGCCCTTGTTCGGGTCGGCCTTCATTTCCTCGATGAGCTGGTCCCAGTCCTTGCGGACGGGGGTGACGTCGATCGCGTCAAGCTCGTCGAAATCGGTGGTGTAGAAGCGCGGGGTCAGCAGGGTATCCTGCATGGCGACCGCGGTTGCGCTTTCGCTGTCGAGGACGGCCCGGGCCTCCTGGATGGCCAGGCCCTCTTCGACGGTGGTGGCATCGGCGGTATGGACGTTCACAGCGTGGCCTTCTCGGAAAAGGAGAACTCGCAGAGTTCCATGACTTCCAGATCGCCGGTCAGCCGCGTCCACAGACGCTCGACGGCCGAAGCGCGTGTAATGGTGGCCACGCGATCTTCGGTCACGACCTCGCCATAGGGGGCCATGATCTCGGGGCCGTGCACGAGAACCTCGTCGCCCGGGTGGACGACGGCCCCGTTGTTGAACCGCACATGAGCGTGGAGGCTCTCGAACTTGTGGGAAACCTCAACCGTGCAGGGTGCGGTCTCCTTCTCTCGTGTAAAAAGTCCCATTTCCCGGTTCCCTGTTTTTTGTAGGAGGACCCATGTTCCCAATCCTCCCGATCAATCCAGCAGCCGCGCGAAAGCTGCCGCGTTTTTGGCACCGAAGCCGATCAGTTCCGCACGCCAACCAGTCAGGTCGTCGTACAGGGAGAGCCGCCCGCTTTCGTAGCGGACGAGCCTGACAGGCGCGTCGAGAGGCGCGTCGATCTTGCCGCGCTCATGCCGCAGCACCCGCCAGATGCCGGAGATGAACCCCCCTTCGAGGGATCCGAATTCGCGAATGATGTTGCCATCGATATCATAGACCGTGGCCCGGCCCGAATTGCTGCCCTCGATCACGATCTGACGTTCGATGGCAATCGGCGCATCCTGGTCGGGAAGGGCCGAGAGCGGCTTGTCCGTCAGCCGCGCCCACGTCACCATCACAAGCGCAAGCAGAACCGTGCCGAACATGGCCTTGATCATGATCGGCGGGATCTTTTCCATCCCGTCGGTCTTCCGCGGGCGCTTCTGGGGGTCGCTGGCGGCCATTGGCTACTCCGCTGCCAGCGTGTCTTCGTCCGGGACGCGCGCGATCTTGGGTTCGGAAACCCGCGTTTCCGCGGCTTCGGCGATCAGCCTTGCAACCTTCGCCGCGTCAGGGATGCAGCGGAACGCGGGTTCCGTGCGGGCAATGCGCCAGGGACGGACATGAGGCCAGCACAGAAGATAGGAAAACCGGGTCGTTCCCATCAGTTCGAAGGCGATCGTCCCGGTTCCGGATTTCCGGAGGTCAAGATTGGCGTTCCCAATCCAGGTATAGGGCAGGTTCAGCGTCATCGTGAGCGCCGCGCCAATCCGCAGGACGACCCTGCGATTGGTGACCGTGTAGACCGCCGCCTTTGCCTGGACGAGGGACGTGACCGCGAGCAAGGCGCAGACCACGGCCCCCAGGACCAGGAAGAACGAGGAAGCGACCGCCGCCTGGGGCAGAGACATCGTCTCGGTGGCGACGATCACACGCCAGAGGTAGAGCACGACGAAATAGCCGCCGACCCAGTAAAGCGCGAGGCTCTCGCGGGCCAGAACCCACCAGTCGGGCGAACCCTGCCAGAGGATGTGTTCCCCCTCCGGCAGATGCTCGGGCAGGCCCTTGATGGGCTCGACGTCGAAATCGTCGTGGGACATGCGTCCGTTCGCTCCTCGGGTTTAGAGTTGCGGTTCCTGCCGCGCCGGGTCGGCATAAAGCGTGCCACCGGCATAGTAGGCGCAAATCTTCTCTTCCTCCAGCTTGGTCACCTTGTTGGCCGACTTGATGGTCGGCACACCGGCGAAGTGCTTGCCATAGATCAGGCGCACACCCACCTGGGGCTTGAACCGGCTGATGACGGCGACCTGCATCGGGATCAGACGGCGTCCGCCACCATGGGCCTCGTCCAGTTCGGCCTCGAGATAGCGCACCAGTTGCTCGGGCTCGTCGATCCACATGTCGACGATCTTGCCCACCGCCTCGCCGTCACCGGCGATCACGGTCATGCCGCGCGGGTCGCGCCCGGCCGACACCTTGAAGCCACCAAGCGCCGCCATCGGCTGGATCTTGGGATGGCCGCGGCCGTCCAGTTCCGGCTCGTCCTTGCGGGCACACCACGAGGCCGGGCCGACGCCGTCCACCATCGGATCGCCGGTGGGCTCAAGCGGATAGCCGTTGTTCTTGGTCATCTTCTTCAGCGGCAGATCCTTGTTGCGCGGATCGGTCAGCAGGTTGGGAACCGTCAGGTCGCCCTGGCCATGCGGCAGCTTGAAGGTCTTCGTCTCGGGGACCCAGAACGGGCCCTGGTTCGGGGCGGGATTGCCCATCTCGTCTTCGAGCGGATAGCCCTCATGCATGTTCGCGCGCTGGAGGTAGAACACCAGCCCCGCAAAGAACAGCCAGAATGACCAGATGGACAGACTGGCAAGATCGAAGTTTCCGAAAAATGCGTTGACCATGGGTTCGGTCCTCCGGGTCAGGTTGGGAAGTCGGCCAGCCCGATCTTGGCCGAGGAATCCCTGTTGGGATGGTTGCCGTCCTGTGGCCGCACCAGCGGCCCCAGAACCATGAGTGTCACGAACAGCAGGACGATCTCAATGTGGTAGACCGCCGCGTATCCGGTGGCCGGGGTTTCGAGCCCCGCGCCGAGCGCGCCCGAAAGCGCAAAGTGATTCACGACATCGCGCAGCGTGCCGCCCGCCGCCACGGCAAGCCCCGCGGCCGTAGCCTGCGCCGCGCCCCAGGCGCCCAGCGCAAGCCCACGCCCCGCCTTGGCATCGGTCGGCAGGGACATCGCGGCCGTCAGCGTCGCCACCGCGAAAAGACCGCCGCCGAAACCGATCGCGCCCGCGCCCAGGAAGAACAGGGTCACCGAGCCGAGCGGCCCCGACAGGATCACCAGCGTGAAGGCGCCGATCCCCGACAGGATCCCGGTCGCGCCCATGCGGTAGAGGTTCATGCCCTGGCTCAGCCAGCGCGCGGCCAGCCCGAAGCCCAGAAGCGCCCCCGCCGCCCAGGCGCCGGTCAGAAGCGTGGTCGTGCCGACCGACAGGCCGAGAACCTGACCGCCATAGGGTTCAAGCAGCACGTCCTGCATGTTGAAGGCCAGCGTGCCCAGGGCCACCACCGCCAGCAACCGACCGGCCCGTCCACCGCGCAGGAAGTCCGCCCAGGCATCGCCGAAGCTGGGCGGGCGGGTGGACCGCTCTTCCTTGCTCATGGGGTTCATTGGCTCCTGTTTCCAG
>Ga0209614_1000817_pt1 | contig 25999 bp, 26 predicted proteins | sample BlaSprsedimmetaG_FD_185484 | JGI IMG/M metagenome (GOLD analysis project Ga0209614, IMG submission 185484) | Hot spring sediment bacterial and archeal communities from California, USA to study Microbial Dark Matter (Phase II) - Blank Spring... ... | reverse complement strand
GCCATTACGATGTCCTCTCTTCGATCCTCAACCGGCTCGGCGCGATCTATTATCACCGCAGCGAATGGACAAAGGCCGCCGATTACGTCAAGCAGGCGCTCGAAATTCGGGAACAGTGGGGCGACATCGTGGGGATGGCCCGCTCCTACAACAACCTGGCGATTGTCAACAAATATGCCGGCGATTGGGATCAAGCCCTGCACAACTATCAACGCAGCCTGGAGCTGATGAAGCAGATCGGCGAAATGGAGGGGTTGGCGCTCGCCTACACCAATCTAGGCGTGCTCTATACCGAGCGGGCAGAGTGGGAGAAGGCCGGGGAGACGCTTCAGCAAAGTCTAGCCATCACGCAACGCATCGCGCATCCCTACGAGCTGGCCCAGGCATACATGAATCTAGGGCGACTATACCTGCGCCGAGGCGATCACGCCGAAGCCAAGCGCCATCTGGAAGCAGCGCGTCCTCTCTACGAGGAGGCCGGCGCCGGCGCCAATCTGAGCCTCAACGATGTGTACGAGCTTGAGGGCTATCTGAGCATCGAGAAAGGCGATCCGGAAAGCGCGCAGCAGTGGTCACAACGCAGCTACGAGCTGCTGCACGACATCACCGACACCTCAGAGGATGCCATCGAATGGGGGCGCTACCACCTGCTCAAGGGGCGGATCAGCTACACGGCAGGGGATTTGACCACGGCGCGAGAACACTACGAGCGCAGCCTGGCGCACTTCGAGAATAAGGGAATCACCATTGAGCTGGGACGCGCAGCCTACGCACTCGCCCAGCTGCATCTGGACGAAGACAACCCGGTCGCCGCAGACCCCTTCCTCCAGACTGCCCTGAAGGTCTTCGAGCAATTGGGCGCGCGCCACGATCTCGAACTGGCGCGGCAGCTCCAGCCATAGCCACCGGTTCCACCACGAAAAAACAGGGGGAGTCGCGTGACTCCCCCTGTTGATTTACCAGTCAGGGACTTAATCCCCGCCGACCCACATATTCTGGAAGATGTAGCCGGCCCAACTCTCCGGACCGCCCGCCCAGCTTTCAGGGCCACCGGCCCAACTCTCCGGGCCGCCCGCCCAACTCTCCGGGCCGCTTACCCAGCTGCCGTACCACTGAATCCAGGTCTGGAACCAGGCGTACCACCCGGCCCAACTTTCCGGGCCACCCGCCCAACTTTCGGGGCCGCCTGCCCAACTTTCGGGGCCACCGGCCCAGCTTTCGGGGCCACCGGCCCAACTTTCGGGGCCGCCTGCCCAACTTTCGGGGCCGCCCGCCCAACTCTCCGGGCCACCGGCCCAACTTTCGGGGCCACCCGCCCAGGTCATGTACCAGGCGTACCAGCTCTGGAACCAGGCATACCAGCCGGCCCAACTTTCGGGGCCACCGGCCCAGCTTTCAGGGCCGCCCGCCCAACTCTCCGGGCCACCGGCCCAGCTTTCAGGGCCACCCGCCCAGCTCTCCGGGCCATTGACCCAGAGCATGTACCAGCCAGCCCAACTTTCGGGGCCGCCCGCCCAACTCTCCGGGCCATTTGCCCATGTGGTGTAGCTACCGGCCCAGCTTTCGGGGCCACCGGCCCAACTCTCCGGGCCACCGGCCCAGCTTTCGGGGCCGCCCGCCCAACTCTCCGGGCCATCCGCCCAACTGAGGAAGTCGCCGCCCCAGTTACCGGCCCAACTTTCAGGGCCGCCCGCCCAACTCTCCGGGCCACCGGCCCAGCTGCTATAGCCACCGGCCCAACTCTCAGGCCCCAACCCACGGAGCAGAAACTCGCCCGTCTCAGAATCGTAGGTCGTCCAGCCCCAGTAATGCTCGACGCCCGACATATCCAGAACAATATCGAGGCCGACGTTAGCGACGCCTTCGATGTCCGCGTAGACGGCATCGGGCGCCCAGACACGGCCCGCGCCCTGCTGCCAGATGCTGTAGGCGGCCAGGCCGGTCTCTTCATCGAACTGCGGCCGCGCCGTTACCATCAAGCGATACTTGATCTCATCCGGGGTGAGCGTGGGGTCTTCGCTGAGCATCAGCGCCACAATGCCCGACACAACTGCCGAGGACGATGAGGTTCCGGCCATTCGGAAGTAATACGCCGGCAGCCGGTAGTCCGGGTGCTCCTGGCTCAAGACGGTGCTCTCGCGCATCAGTGAGACCATGTGCGCCCCCGGCGCGATCACGTCCGGCTTGACGAAAGCCTCGTAGGTGGGGCCAGTAGCGGAGAACGGCGCCAGATAGTCATCGCCAAAATCGTTGGGGGTGTAGTTGTCGGTGAAGGCCCCCACAGTGATGATGTAGGGATTGTTGCCCGGCACGCCCACGGTCATTGGATCGGGGCCGGCATTGCCGGCGCTCGCCACCACCGTGATGCCCGAATACCAGGCCGCCATCATCGAAAGGTTGAGCGGATCCGCCCAGTAGGGTGAGAACGGGGGCGAGTAGATGGAGGCATTCAACACGCGGATGTTGTACTCCTCTTGATTTAGCACGGCCCACTCGATGCCTCGCAGCACGTCAGCGTAAGTGCCCACCCCGTCTTCATTCAGCACCCGAATCGCCACCAGATTGACGCCAGGCGCTACACCCTTGTAATCCCCATTAGGTCTCTGATAATCGCTATTGGCGATAATGCCAGCGACGTGGGTGCCATGCCCGGAGGGATCGCGCGGCGACTGATTCAGCCTGTTGCCGGTGTAAAGCTCATCCTCAATGGCGTCGTAATAGGCGAGGAAGCGAATGTTGTTAGCCGGATCGCGACGCAGATAGTTCAAGGTGGGGTCAATACCGGTGTCCAGCACCGCGACCGTGACTCCCTGGCCGATGTTACCGGCGTCCCAGACCTCCTGTGCACCGATGACACGGACAAAGTCCACCTCAGTCTCTACACCGCTGCGCTCAACCGCCCGGTCAAGTGTGATGTTCAACACGCCTGCCTGATGGGAGAGTTGCGCCAGTTGCGCCTCTGAGACCGTGGCAACGACAGCGTTGATGATGCTAATATCGTAGGCCACCGCGCCCTGTACCGCCTGAACCGCGTCAGCCGCTGCCTCGATACTTGTGCCCTGCACAATCACCTGCACAGAGGTAACCCTGGACTGTGCGGGGAAAGCGCCTGCTAATGCCGTGAGGAGTAGGGAGAAGACGATCAACAAACTGATTGACTTGGCTTTCATGATCCACCTCGCTTTAATTACGCTCATCGAAAGATAGAAACACTAATGGGAGGGAAGTTAGATTCCCTCTTACCTAATTCTAACATTATTCAAACTCTATGGCAATAGTACTTAAGTACTATTTTTCATTGGAGTGCTTGGATTTTTCCTGATGAGAATTGTCCTGCTTGTACCAACAAAATCCCGCCCACGGGCTTGTAAACCCGTGGGCGGGAACCTGTGGTCAATGTTTCCAAGACCACACCTTACACAACTAAAACTACGTTACCCGTCTGCCGCCTTTGAGCGAATCTTGTAACGCCATCAGCGCATCCCAATCCCCAGCCGCGGCCAATGCGGCCTGCTCCGGCCAGGTGGTAGGATCTGCAATCCGCCCAATCCCAGCATCATCGAGAATCACGCGCAGCATTGCCACATCCGAAGCTGCCAGCTGCGCAAAGGTACGGATCCCCGCATCCTGGAAGAGCCGGGAAATCTTTGGCCCGATCCCCTCAATGCGTCGCAGATCATCGGGAGCGCGCTCCTCTTTCTCCGAAATCTCGACCGCATTCGGCCCGCGGTCATCCTGCAAGACGACCCCCTGCCGCGCCTGGGGCGTTCTCCCACCCTCAGCTCTGCGTGATTCCTGGAGCCACCACCACAGCAACGTCAAGGTCAGAGAAATGATGAGACCCAATAACCACCATCCCCAGTCACAATCCTGAGCGTCCCGCTGCGCCGCTGCCCAGGGATTGATCTCAGCCCACCGACGTCGCTTCAATCTCGTTTCCATATTGCACTCCTTGTCACTTTGGTTCAGGTCACCTCTGTTGACCTGAGTATACAACAGAACAGAAGGCATACCAAACAGGGGAGCCAAGTAGCGGGGGATAAAGAAAACAGCCGGGCGCGAAACCCGGCTATGATTTGATCACCCATGGCGAAGGGCAGATTCGAACTGCCAACCAAGGGCTTATGAGTCCCCTGCTCTGCCATTGAGCTACCTCGCCATAAAAAAATAGCGGGGGATGGATTCGAACCACCGACCTTCGGGTTATGAGCCCGACGAGCTGCCACTGCTCCACCCCGCATCGTGCTGTCATTATACACGGTCTTGAAAATACGTCAAGTCACCACGAGATGCCGCCCACAAGCAACATCAGCGACTAAGCCAGCTGACTGCTTTGCCCGCCCGGCAAGGTAGTGATGGGGCGGCATTGCAGCAGGTAGAGCTGCCCCTGCTGGAAGGCGCACTCCAGATCCACCGGCCAGCCCTGGCTCTGCTCCAAGGCGATGGCGAGCCGCGTAAGGGACACGATTTGCTCGGTGCTGAGGACGGCCTCGCGCCGCAAGCTGCGCGGCACCGCCACCTCGCACGTACCCTGCGGACGGGCCACTGTCATCCACTGCTTGTCGGCAATCTCGCGGAGGCGCACGGTATAGTCAGATTTTTGCACCACGTAGAGATCGGGGGTGACGGCGCCGCCAACCAGGCTCTCACCCAGGCCCCAGGTAGCATTGATGACAACCCTGTCGCGCGCGCCGCTGCGCGGATCCGCGCTAAAGACCACCACCGATATATCTGCCATGACCAGCTGTTGCACCAACACCGCGATGCCGCTCGCCGGGGTCAGTCCGTGCGCCTGCCGATAGTGTTGGGCGCGCTCCGTATGCACCGATTCGAGACACCGCAACACGGCCTCAGTCACCGCCTCCGCACCGATGATGTTGAGGTAGCTTTCATGCTGCCCGGCGAAAGAAGCTGTAGCGCCATCCTCGTCCACAGCGGAAGAGCGGACCGCCACCGAAGGGGCCGGCATACCGCACTTTTCGCCGAGCCGGGTATAAGCCAACGCCACATCAAATGAAAGATTTATCGCAAAAAACAAGAAATCGGGGCAACATACAGCTGTTGCCCCGATTGCAACTGATCTCAAACACAAATTACAACAAGGTCACGATCCCCTGATCCCCATCCACCTCAATCAGCTGCCCATCTTGGATCTGCTCCGTAGCGAATCGCGTCCCTACAACGGCGGGCAGGCGATACTCGCGGGAGAGCACCGCGCCGTGAGAGAGTAAGCCCCCGGCATCAGTCACCACGCCCGCTGCCGTCAAAAAGAGCGGCGTCCAGGGCGGGGCGGTGGTAATGGTGACAAGAATATCCCCTTTCTCCAGGCGATGCGCCTCCGCCAGAGTGCGGATAATGCACGCGCGTCCGCGCACTTTGCCGGAGGAAGCAGCCTGTCCGCGCAGTACCCGCTCGTTGCCGGCGGCAGGTCTGGACTCGGCGATATGCCCGCCCAGATAGCGCAATGTCCGCCGCGCCTCCGGCGAGTAGAGGTAGATCGGTTCAGCGGGGCGCACACCCAGCTCGCGCGGTTCCTCATATTGCTCCCAATAGGCCAGTTCCGCCCGCCGCTGTTGCACGAGAGCGCGCCTGTCCTGCTGCGGATCGGCAATCATCCCGCGCAGTTCGTCCAGCGTCAGATAGAAGACATCGTCCGAGCGATTCAACCATCCGGCGCGGGCAAAGCGCCCCCCCCACTCGTGGAAGATGCGATGAATCCACCCAAACCCGTTGAAGTCAATGTAGTAGGCGTGATTCTCGGTCAACACCAGCGCGATCTGCGCCGCTTTGAGCAGCTGTTCGAAGCGCGCCACCACTGGCGCGGGATAGCCAATCAGCGCCGCGCGCGCATCAGCGATGGCCGCCTCGCGCAAGGCCACAGTCTCCGCTTGTTCCGCGACTAAATCGCGATCCGGCTGCACGACACAGGTCTTGAGACTGTTGATCACTGGCGTGGGATCATCATACCAGGTGGGGCGACACCAATCCCACAAATTGGCGCGATGCCCATACGTTTCCAGGAAGGCCCACACCTCCTGCCAGAAAGCGCGCCCTTCGGCAAACGTGTGCAACGCAGCAGCAACCTCTTGCGCCGGACGCTCCAGAAGAATCTGATAGACCGCCTCCTCAGCGCGCGCCAACCGGCTAAGCCGCCAGAGCGCCCGCCCAATTTCCAGCGTCTTATTATCGAAGCCCTGCAACAGACGGTGGGCGTCTAGTTCACTCTTTTCGGGAAAAAGATCGCAGTAGCACGTCACAAATTCATCCAGCGCAAACCACATCGGCGCGCCCATGCGGAAGTGGATCTCGTAAAGGTGACTACCGCGCTGGATGCTCTCCTCGGTATGCGCCGCCAACGCCGCGTCATCCGCACCCTCCAGATCGAATTCCCGCCAGAAGTCCCAGTGCGCTTCCAGGGCCGGTTTCCATTCTTTCTCCCACACCTCATTGAGACGCAAGGTGATCGCCAGCAGTCGCTCGCGGTTGCGCTTCATGCGCGCCTCGACCTCGTCAGACATCCCCTGAAACGGGATCACTGCCATATAGAGATAATGATTGATCCGCCAGTCGTACCGGCGCGCAATCGCCTCTTCGTAAAGCGGTGCGACCCGATCGCGGCTGGCAATCGCCATCACGCCGGACGCGCTGAACATCAACGGCATGATAGGATCGGGCAGATGCTCATAATCGCGGATCCAGTGGAAGGTATCCCATTCCGCCTGCGGCCAGACGACCGGGAAATCATCGGGAGCGGGTAACTTGATTCCAGATAAAACTTGGTTAGCCATTGCAACCTCCTCAACACTGACGATTGTTTATGCTTTTAGCATACAGGCAAACCCGACCACGGCTATGACCTACGTCACAGCGCCCCGCAGCCCCGTAAAGGACAATTGACGCCCTACTCAACTCATATTATACTGGAAGCGTAACGAAGAAACCCTTTCATTCCAGATCCAAAAATCATAGAGTCTCTCTGACTACTTGCGGAGGAAAACATGCAACCATTCGGCACAGTGGCGCTCGGCCCTTATCAAGAAGCCGTTGCCACAACCCTACAAGAATTGGCTGAACAACGCGCCATCGCGCGCATATGGGAACGCGATTTCACCCTCTGGCAGCCCGAACCCACCGAAATCGCCAATCGCCTGGGCTGGCTCGATATTCCTGAGGAGCTCTACGGGCAACTGGATATGCTCAACAATGTCTTAAGCGAAGCCGCCTGCGCCAGCCGCTACACACACGCCCTCGTGCTGGGGATGGGCGGCTCCAGCCTCGCCCCGGAGCTCTTCGGCAAGGTCTTCGGCGATGACGCGCCAGGCGGATGCTACCCCACCCCGCGACTCCACCTCGCCATTCTCGATAGCACCGCCCCCGCCAACGTGCGCGCCGCCGCCGACGCCCTCGACCCGGCTCGCGCCCTCTTCGTCGTCTCCACCAAGTCTGGCGGCACCGTGGAGACGCTCTCCTTTATGAAGCACTTCTACAACTGGACCGCCGCCGCGCTCGGCAAGGAGCGGGCGGGCGAGCATTTCATCGCCATCACTGACCCCCGCAGCAAGCTCGTCACGCTGGCGGAACAGCTAGGCTTTCGCGGCAAGTTCCTCAACAATCCCAATATCGGGGGACGTTACTCCGCCCTCTCATATTTCGGATTGATCCCCGCTGCGCTCGCTGGCGTGAACGTGGCCCAACTGCTCAAACGCGCGCTGACAATGCGCAGAGCTTGCCAGCACGAAGCCCCCGCCGCCAATCCGGGTGCCTGGCTCGGCGCGGTCATGGCCACACTGACGCAGGCCGGACGCGATAAGCTCACGCTCATCGTCTCCGAACCCCTCGCCAGCTTCGGCGATTGGGTCGAGCAGCTCGTCGCCGAGAGCACCGGCAAGGCCGCTGTCGGCATCCTCCCCGTCGTCGGCGAACCCCTCGGCTCACCGGAGGTCTACGGCGAAGATCGCCTCTTCGTCCACCTGCGCCTGGCGGATGATGACACGCACGATGCGGGCGTCGCCGCCCTGAGCGCGGCAGGCCATCCCGTCATCCGCATCGACCTGGACGACATCTACGATCTGGGGCCGCAATTCTTCCTCTGGGAATTCGCCACCGCCATCGCCAGCGCCCGTCTGGGCATCAATCCCTACGACCAACCCAACGTCGAGGCCGCCAAGGTGCTGGCACGGCAGCTGGTCGAATCCTACACCGAAGAGGGTACGCTGCCCGAAAGCACCCCCGCGCCCCTCACCCCCGCTGCGCTGGAAGCCTTTCTCGTGCAGGCGCAACCCGGCGACTACATCGCCATCCAGGCTTACGTGCCCACCACGCCAGAGACCGACGCGGCGCTCCAGGCCCTGCGCACCCGGCTGCGCGAGCGCACCCGGCTGGCGACCACCGTCGGGTATGGGCCACGCTACCTGCACTCCACCGGCCAGCTCCACAAAGGTGACGCCGGCAACGGCCTCTTCATCCACTTCACCGCCGATATCCAACAAGACCTCCCCATCCCTGACGCGGCAGGCAGCGAGGCAAGCGCCCTCACCTTCGGCGTGCTCCAAACCGCCCAGGCGTTCGGAGATCGCCAGGCCCTGCTCGATGCCGGGCGGCGCGTCATTCACTTCCACCTAAGTGCGGACGTCGTCGCAGACATCGAGACATTGTTGTAGGATACGTTGCGCGAACTGAGTTCGCGTCAGGTACACGCCACCTCTATTTTTAGGAGATAAAAGATGCAGCTCGCTATGATGGCTCTACTGAAAAAAGCCCAGACCTCACGCAAAGCCGCCAAGTCGCAAAGGTTTTTTGAATTTACCTTAAATAATGTTAATGTTTTTCATAATCAAAATTTATTAGCAACTTAAAATTCTTAGCGTCTTTGCGCCTTGGCGTGAGATTCCCTAGTTTTTTCAGTGAAGTCTATGATTGGATTTGGAAAAATGGGCGCAAATATGACTCAGCGCCTGCTCAACAACGGCCACGAGGTCGTCATCTACGATCTCGACGCAGCGGCCATCCAGCGCGCCGAAGAGACCGGCGCGGTGGGCGCGCGGTCGCTGAGCGAACTCGCCGCCCAGCTACGCCCGCCCCGCATCGTCTGGATGATGGTCCCGGCTGGCGAAGCGATTGAAAAGACGATCAACGGACCTCGCCCCGCTGCTCGAACCGGGCGACATCCTGATTGACGGGGGGAATAGCAACTACCGCGACACCCTGCGCCGCGCGGCGCTGCTCAAGGCAATGGAAGTCCACTTCGTTGATGTGGGCGTCAGCGGCGGCGTTTGGGGCCTTACCGAAGGGTACAGCCTGATGATCGGCGGCGACCCCCAGGCGGTGGCCCGGCTGCGTCCTATCTTCGAGACGCTGGCCCCGGCCCCGGACAAAGGTTGGGGACACGTCGGCATCACCGGCGCGGGCCACTTCACCAAGATGATCCACAACGGGATCGAATACGGGCTGATGCAGGCTTACGCCGAGGGCTTTGAGCTCCTCAAAGCGCGCGAGGAGTTCGCGCTCGATCTCCACCAGGTGGCCGAAATCTGGCGCTACGGCAGCGTGGTGCGCTCCTGGCTGCTGGATCTGACCGCCAACGCGCTCGCCGAGGATCAGGCGCTCAGCGACATCCAGGGCTGGGTGGCCGATTCTGGCGAGGGCCGCTGGACCGTCTACGAAGCCATCGAGCTCGATGTGCCCGCCCCCATCATCACGCTGGCGCTGCAACAGCGCTTTGTCAGTCGGCAGACTGAGAGCTTCGCCGCCAAGTTGCTCGCCGCGCTGCGCAACCAGTGCTGGGACGAGTTCGCCAACCGCCACCATTACCTCATCGGCAGCCACGAAGACCCCCAGACCTACCAAGACCTGGCCGAGCGGCTGGCCCAACTCGACGCTGAGAAGGGCACCGAGGGCAACCGGCTCTTCTACCTGGCGATTCCCCCCAGCCTCTATCCCATCGTGGTGGAGCAGCTGGGACGCGCGGGCCTCAATCACAGCGCCGGCTGGACGCGCATCATCGTCGAGAAGCCCTTCGGCCACGATCTTGCCAGCGCCCAGGCGCTCAACGCCTGCCTCCACAACGTCTTCAGCGAAGAGCAGGTCTATCGCATTGATCATTATCTGGGCAAAGAGACCGTCCAGAACATTCTCACCTTCCGCCTGGCTAACGCCATCTTCGAACCGCTGTGGAACCGCAATTACGTTGACCATGTGCAGATCACCGTAGCCGAAGAGGTCCTTGTGGGGCGACGCGCAGGCTACTACGACCAATCCGGCGTACTGCGCGATATGTTCCAGAATCACCTGCTGCAATTGCTCACCCTCACCGCCATGGAACCGCCCCCGGCCTGGAACGCCCGCTTCCTGCGCGATGAGAAGGTCAAGGTGCTGCACGCCCTGCGTCCCATCCACCCAGAGGATCTGGTGCTGGGGCGCTATGCGGGCTATCTGGATGAGGAGGGCGTCGCGCCCGATTCGCGCACGCCCACCTACGCCGCGCTGCGCCTCTACGTGGACAACTGGCGCTGGCAAGGCGTCCCCTTCTACCTGCGCTCCGGCAAGGGGCTACCCACCAAACTCTCCGAAATCACGCTGCAATTCAAGCGCGTGCCGCACCTGCTCTTTGCGTCCAGCGAAACGCTCGCGCCGAACCGCCTTTCGATCTGCCTGCAACCCGATGAGAGCATCCACCTGCACTTCGAGACCAAGGTCCCTGGCGCGGGGATGCGCACCACGCCGGTGGATATGGCCTTCCACTACGGGGAGGATTTCGGCGAGAGCGCGCTGCCGGAGGCCTACGAGCGCCTGCTGCTCGATGCGTTGCAGGGCGACGCGGCCCTCTTCGCCCGCGCCGATGAGATCGAGCGCGCCTGGGAGCTCGTTGACCCGCTCACGACGGATCCGCGCACGCCCTCGGAGTACGCGCCCGGCAGCTGGGGGCCAACTGAGGCCGACGCCCTGATCCAGCAACAACACTGCGGCTGGTATCTGGGTTGTCAACACGATGGCTGAGGGCGAGCTGCACATCTTTGCCGATCAGGCGGCATTGGCGCGTGGCGTCGCCGAGCACATCGCCGACCGCGCCGTAGCTGCCATCGCCGCGCGGGGGCGCTTCACGCTGGCGCTGGCGGGAGGTAGCACCCCGCGCCCGGCCTACGCCCGGCTGGCGCAGCCTGCTTTTGCTCAACGCATCGCCTGGGCGCACGTGCATCTCTTCTGGGGCGATGAGCGTTGCGTTCCGCCACACCATCCCGACAGCAACTACCGCATGGCCCACGAGGCGCTGCTCGCCCACGTTCCCATCCCGCCCGCCAACATCCATCGGATGCGTGGCGAACTGCCACCTGAAATCGCAGCAACGGCTTACGCCGCTTCACTACGCGAAGTTTTTGAGGAAACATCCCTCCCCCGCTTTGATCTCATTCTGCTGGGATTGGGGGAGGACGGCCACACGGCCTCGCTCTTCCCCGGCGGCGACGCCCTCCACGAGCAAACGCGCTGGGTCGTCGCCCACTACGTCGAAAAACTTGCCGCCTGGCGACTGATGCTCACGCCGCCCGTGATCAACGCCGCAGCGGAAATCTGCTTCGTCGTCGCCGGTGCGGACAAAGCCGCGCGGCTCCACGAGGTGCGGCACGGCCCTTACGCCCAAACCCACCTCCCCGCACAGCAGGACGGCTCTATTGGCTGGTTGATAGCGCCGCAGCCGGTAAATGATCTTCCCCAAAAGCGACGTGGGCCGGATTGCAATCCGGCCCACGTTTTGATGCCAAAATCAGGGCTACGCAACGTAGCCGCGATGCACTTTAGGGCAGTTCCGGGAACTCCGCCATCGGGGCATAGACCAATCCGACCAATCCAGGGCCGGTATGCGCGCCCAGAACCGGCGCAATAGGGCCGATGGGCAACCAGGTGCATTCGAAGCGCTCTGCCAGATGCGCGTGCAACTTCTCAGCCCCCTCAGGATTGTTACCGTGGAGTATCTGGAAACGCATCGCCGTGCCGGGCGGGTACTTCTCCATCACCAGCTTGGCGATATGCTTGATGGCGCGGTCGAGGGTGCGCGCCTGCCCCCATTGGTCGTAGATGCCCTGCTCCTTCTCTACGCCGATGACCGGCTTGATCTGCAACACGGAGGCGACCAAGCCCTTGAGATGGCTGATCCGCCCGCCGTGGACGAGATATTTGAGCGTCGCCAGCGTATACATCGTATCCGTGGCGGCCTGCACCTGCTCCAACAGCGCGAGCGTCTGCTCCATTGACCACCCGGCCCGCGCCGCGCGCGCCGCTGCTTCAACGTGCCAGCCCTGCGCACCGGAGAGCGTCTTGGTGTCGAAGAAGGCGATGCGCGCCTCCGGCACAAGCTTGGCCCCCTCGCGGGCGGTGTTGAAGGTACCGCTCAGCCCAGAGGAGATATGGATCGAGAGAATCTCTGGATCAATCTTGGCGAGCTCCCGATAGAGCTCCGCGAATTCGCCCGCAGAGGGCAACGAGGTCGTGGGCATCCCCTTGCTGCTCTCCAATAGATCATAAAAAGCATCGGGTTGAATATCCACACCGCTGCGATAGGTCTGCCCATCCAGGGTAAAGATCAAGGGAATTGTGTGAAATTCCAACCCCTCGCATTGCTCCGGTGAAAGATCAACGCCGCTATCTGTTAAAACTAACATCGCTCTTACCTCCCCTTCTAGCCGTTAGAAATTACGAATTAGCCTACCACGTTTTGAGATTTTGCGCAACTCTCGCCGAAGAGTGCGTCAATTACGTTGCCGCGTCGCCACCCGGGCCAACAAGACTCCGATCTCGTACAGCACTACAAAAGGGGCTGTGACCAACAACATCGTGATGGGATCGGTGGTGGGCGTCACCACCGCAGCAGCGAGCGCCGCCAGGAACCAGACCGGTCGCCGCGCCTTCGACAGCTGGGCCGGCGTCACCCAGCCGATCCGCGCCACGGCATAGACCACGAGCGGGGTCTGGAAAATCAGCCCCATCCACACCAACAGCGTGCTGACAAAGTGCAGGTAGTTTTCGAGCGAATAGATGGGCCGGACCACATCGCCCAAGAAGCTCAGTAACACGGGCATACTCAGCCCCACGAGCACCTCCACCGTAAAGAGCGCGCCGGCCAGGAAGAGGAGCAGCGCCAGCGGGATGCCCCACACGAAGATTTTACGTTCCTCTGGGCGTAGGCCGGGGCGGATGAAGGCGTAGATTTGATAGAGGATGTACGGCAGCGCGACCGCCAATCCCGCAACCAGCGCCACCTGGAAGTACATGACAGGCGCTTCGGTCGGGGATAACGCCACCAGCTCGATATCTTGCAGCGGACGCACCAGCCAGAGGATGATCCATTCGCTCGCCACGACGGCGATCAGTGTCGCCAGCAGCCAGAAGAGCGCCGCTCGTAGCAGGCGCTGCCGCAATTCGCGGATATGCGCCAGGAGCGGCATGGCGACGTCATCAGAGACGGAATGTGGCGGCGCTTCAGGCGGGGGGAGGGCCGTCATGGGGGGACTCCTGATCCCAGGGGGTGCGGCGTAGCTCCTGCGTTACCGATTGTACCTCGCGCCAGGCAGCGTCGAGATCATCATCGTCTTCTTCAAGCAAAGCTTGCAAATCCAGAGACTCAACCGCTTGCGCCCAGAGCCGCTGCAAGACACGGACATATTTCCCGGCGCGCCTGGCGAACTTGATGATGTCTTCAGGGCCAAAGAGCACCAGCGCCAACAGGAGCAGTACCAGCAGCTCCCAGCCGCCGGTATTGAAGAGTTCCATCTGCGCTTACGCTTCGTCCTCGCGCTCGGTCGTTGTCCTCGCGGTGCTCTCGCCGCTCAAACCCTCACGAAATCCACGGATGGCCTTGCCCAATTCCGGCCCCAAGCGCCCCACCCGATCCGGCCCCATGAGCAGGAGCAAAATCGCCAACAACAGTAACAGTTCCATCGGTCCCAAATTGCGTAACATGGTCGTCCTCCCTAATACGCTATGGACAGCCTTTTTTCCAACAGATGCAACAAGTATACTACAAAGGCATCAAAAGGCCCGCCAGTTCTCCAGCGGGCCTTGCTATCACTTGAGGGCATACCATCACACGCTTGTTCTAACACATCCTCTTGGCACCCCCGGTGAGACTCGAACTCACAACCTACGGATTAGAAGTCCGCCGCGCTATCCAATTGCGCCACGGGGGCATCATCACCTACAAATCGGGGAGAACCGGGCGGATCCCCTTGCGCCCTCTGCGCGAAGCCAACACGCGCAGAATCTGCTCCGGCAGTTGCCCTACCAGCGAAGCCAGTTGGTTGCAAGACAAGGGCTGATTGCCGTTGCTCAAGAAGACCCGGAAGATCGCCTCGGTCAGAGTAGGCGCTTGGGAGATGTAACCAGGTTCCTGGCTACAATGTGTCGTGATGATGTATTGCAGACCATCAACCTGTCGCACGGCCCCCGTCTGCCAGTCAACCCAATCAATCTTCCCCTGCACCTTTTGCCCGGCATACGCTTCACGATGCTCCAAACACAGGTGCGCCAACAGCTCTACATTGAAATCCAAGCCCTTGCGTACCCACCACTCAAAATCTATGTGAAACGGCGTATCTACAGTAGGCTTGATAAACTGCGCTAACGCCGGGTTGGGTGGAAGTGTCGCCATTAATCACCACCTCGATAGGCCCAATAATTGTCCCCCAGCGCCTCGTAGCGCGGGTTCCCCAACAAAGTCGCCACCAGGGGAGCCGGAGGAACACGGCGCAGCAGGTTGACGGCGCTGTAGAGCGTCGCCCCATGCACTGCGCGCTGCAGGCTCAAAGCGGCCAGCCCGCTGAATACCTGCTCGATCAACTTTTCTAGCGGCTCATGCCGCAACTCGGACGCCAATTCATCAATCTCTGCTGGATCGGGAACGACGACCACCGACAGCTCATCGTACTTGCAGGCCATCGGCATCGGTTTCACCTCGAAGTAGATGCGCCCATCCTGCACGGTAGCCGTGCGCACCCACTCGCTGCGACGCGACCGGACCCGGCGCACATCCACCGTGACCTGATCGGGGTGCTCCCCCGCCTTGAGGTCAACGAAGGTGCCCACTGTCACGCCCAGCTCGTCGTACCAGGCCTCCAGGCCGTAGACGTAACGATGATTGCGGACGACCCAGCCGGGGAAGGTCTTGCCCGTGCGCCCATCCACAAAGGAAAAGCGCACCCGATTGGTCAATCGCGCCGTGGGGAAGAGCTGCGCGAAGCGCGCCGCCAACGGCAAGGTGCCACTGCGCCAATGGGGATAGATGAGCTTGAGTGTGACCATGTCCTCATCCAGCTGCGCACCAAATGTTGTTTCTGCCCACTCATCGTCCACCTGCGCCTCAAGCGCCAACATCCCCTCATCCAACAAGCTCCGATTGTAAGGGATCGGCATATAGCGCAAATGCTCTGGGATTTGCAATACCGCCTGCGGCTCCATACGCATCAAATACCACTGCGCCTCGCCCGCAGGCCCCACCTCATCGAAGCGCGCATCCTGTTGCAGGGCGCACTCCAGCGAGAAGAGCTGCAAACGGCCCGCGATCTCACCGGGCAACTCGAGCTCATCCAAGAGCGCCTGCGTCGGCAAGGGGCCGCCGCCCGCCATATCCAGCAACGCCTCCGCGATGTTGAGCTGCCCTGCGGAGATTTCCACCACCAGTTCCTTGAGGAACCACTGAGGCCCCATCGAAATAAACTGCGGACTCTCTCGCAAGGCCGCCGCCAGCGCAGTCGAAACCCGCTCACCGTGAAGCGCGTAGAGCTCTTCCGGCGTCGCCTCCCCGGAGGGCAGATAGGTCGCACGGTCCAGAGGATGCTCGACGGGCAACGAAGCTGCGAATTGCTGTGACTTGCCACCCTCGAAGGCTATGGTGAGCACGGTGAAAGGTTCGTACTCTGGATTGTGACCCGGACGCACCTCGACGACCTCACCCAAACGATTGCCCGAATTGGGGAAGAGCACCTGCTCGCCCACTTGATAGGTCTCGCCAGGCCGATAGATGCGTCCCTGCGCCAACGTCTCCTCAGCCAAAGTCAACAGTTGTTGGTAGCGATAGCGGACCAGCTCCTGGGTCAACTGCTCGATGGTCTTGGGACTTTCTGTTTCAACGAGGAAGTTTGCCAAACGCTCCAGGTCAGCCGGCGCTACTTTGAATTGTAACCAATATTGGTCTTTCACAACCTCATTCACATTCATAATCCTTCAATCTAAGGGTGCATCAAACGGCACCTTCTCAATCTCATCTCTGAGATATTAGTGCAAGTCCTACTTTTTAAGAGCCTTCATCATTCTCGAATCCGCCCGAATTATACCAGCAATGAAAGAGATTGACAAATACGAAGAAATAGCGCAAACTATATATAGAGAACTTTGTTTAAGGAGGTGTGTGATGGTCCGCAAAGAGGAAAATATCGGATTGGTGACCGTACATGTGACAGAGGGGATGTTGCGGGCGATGGTCGTTCGCGGGGCGCTTGAGAGCGCCGGCATTCCCGTGATGCTCAGCTATGAATCCGTCACGCCGATGCAGGTAAAAGTGGAAAGTAGCGGGCAGGTGCGGGTGATGGTGCCCACGGAATGGGCTGACGAAGCCGAAATGCTCCTCGCGAGCACGCCGCGTACGGGTGAGATCTTCTCGGTACCGGCTGATGTCCACAAAAAGGGTTAAGGCAACGCGCAACACGCCCGACCCACACAGCGCATAACCAAACCAGGCGCTACAAGCATCGCTTGAGCCTAGCTCTGTCGTCTTGACAGAGCCAGGCTTACTTTTTGCTCACCCAAATGTGGTACAATGGCGCAACACAGCACACGACTGGAGAAGGAGCGTGACTATGCCTGAATTGACGATTATCGGAGGAGGATTGGCCGGCAGCGAGGCCGCCTGGCAGGCGGCGCAGCGCGGCGTCGCCGTGCGACTCTACGAGATGCGCCCCCAGCAGACCACGCCCGCGCACCTCAGCGATGCACTCGCCGAGCTCGTCTGCTCCAATTCGCTCGGCTCTGATTTGCCGGGCCGCGCCTCAGGGCTGCTCAAGGAGGAGCTTCGCCGGCTGGATTCCCTGCTCATCGCCACCGCCGACGCTCACCGCGTTCCAGCGGGCAGCGCGCTGGCCGTTGACCGCGAGGGCTTCGCCGCCGCCATCACCGAGCGCATCCGCAGCCACCCCCGCATCACGCTCATCCGCGCCGAAGTGATGGCAATCCCCACCGGCCCCACCATCATCGCTAGCGGGCCACTCACCTCCCCGGCGCTGGCCCAGGCGCTCCAGGCCCTCACCGGACAGGAGGCGCTCTACTTCTACGATGCTATCGCTCCCATCGTCGAGGGCGATTCCATCAACTTCGAGGTGGCCTTCCGCGCTTCGCGTTATGGGCGGGGTGAGGAGGCTGAGGGCGACTATATCAACTGCCCGCTCGACCAGGAGGCGTATACCCGCTTCCGCGAGGCCCTGCTCACCGCCGAGCGCATCCCGCTGCGCGACTTCGAGCGCGAGGACGCGCACTTCTTCGAGGCCTGTCTGCCCGTCGAGGTGCTGGCCGCGCGCAGCGAGGAGGCGCTGGCCTTCGGGCCGTTGCGCCCGGTGGGGCTACGCGATCCGCGCACGGGACGGCGGCCCTACGCCGTCGTACAATTACGGCAGGATGACGCCGCTGGCGCGCTCTACAATCTCGTCGGCTTCCAGACGAATCTCCGCTACGGCGAGCAGGATCGCGTGCTGCGCCTGATCCCCGGCCTGGAAAATGCTGTCTTCACGCGCTACGGCTCGATGCACCGCAACACCTACCTCAACGCGCCGCTGCTGCTCCACCCCACCCTCCAATTCAAAACACGCCCGACGCTCTTCTTCGCCGGGCAGATCGCCGGGTTGGAGGGCTACGCCGGCAACATCGCGGGTGGCTGGGTCGCCGGCGTCAATGCGGCGCGGCTGATCCAGGGCCAACCGCTGCTCCAACTCCCGCCCGACACAATGATCGGCGCGCTGCTCCACTACATCACCCATGCCGCTGCCGATAACTTCCAACCGATGAAGGCCAACTTTGGCCTTCTGCCCTCGCTGGAGACGCCCGTGCGCGGCAAACGCGCGCGCGGCGAGGCCCGCGCCGCCCGCGCCCTGGATAGTCTGGCGCACTGGCAGGCTGAAATGGATCTGTCTATGCCCACCAGCCATCGCATCAGTTAAATAGACTGACCTGAGGCCAACACTTTACACCGGCATGATCGTCGCGTCGTCGCTCGCCACGACCACGGCGGCGAGTGCGCCAGCGGAGAGTTCCTGCAAGCCCGCCTGGAAATCCGCCACGTGCTCCACGGCGAACTGCGCCGTCACTGTCACATCGGCGGCGAAATCCTCATCCACAATCTGCCCCTGATGCGCGGCGATCAACAGCCGCACGCGCTCGAAGAGGCTATAGGGCACGGCCAGCATGAGCGTCTGGGTGGGGACGCGCTCGGCCAGAGGCAGCGCCTCCAGCACGGCACGCATCGCATCGCTGTATGCGCGCACCAGCCCGCCCGTGCCCAGCTTCGTCCCGCCAAAGTAGCGCGTGATGACCACAGCGATATCGCCCAAGCCGCTACCCTGCAACACCGCCAGCGCCGGACGCCCCGCCGTGCCGGAGGGTTCGCCGTCATCGCTGCAATGCGCCGTCACCGAGCTGCCATGCCCCACCAGGAACGCCGGGACGTTGTGTGTGGCATCGGCAAACTCCGCGCGGATGCGCGCCACAAACGCCTTGGCCTCCTCCACCGTGAAGACCGGCGCGGCAGTAGCGATAAAGCGCGAGTTCACCACCGTGATCTCCACCCGCGTCTCCCGCGCCGGGATGCGATAGCGTTTAGGGAAATGTGTCATGGGTAATAACTTTTCGTAAAAGACGTATCAAAATTTTGCATACTGCGTACTGCGCAAATTCCGGATTACGCATTACGCGGTACGCAGTACACATACCCGCGCCGCCGCCACGCGCGATGGCCCTGGGAACGACTGCAAATAGCCGCGCAGGTCGAATTTCGGCCCAATGACGAGCTCCGCCACCCACAGATCTGCCTCCTCGCGGCAGTCGCCGTGCAGCAGCGCCTTCTTTTTGAGCGCCTTTGCTGAGATATCAAAGACCCAGCCCTCACCTTCACGCCGCAGGTTGACCGGGACGTAAGCCGCCTGCAAGAAGGCGCGCAACTGCTGCGCCGGCGCGGGGAAATGCGCCAGCGGCAAGCGCAATTCCAGCGCCACCTGCTAGAACTCGCCGGGGCAGAAGCCCTCCGCAGGGCCGCGATACAGGCCGCTGCCCTCCGGCAACGCTGCCAGCGCATCCACCAACGCGCCAGCATCCCACGCCGTCAACGCGCAGATCGTCTCACCGTACCAGCCGGGGAATCGCCCCGCATTTTCCCCCACGGTGAACAGGCTCTCCCGCGCCGCCAGCAGATTCTCCGCCTGATGGGGCAATAGCGCCAGAAAGCGGCGCAGCAGATACGCATGAATCCACGCCGGCGTTGCCCCAGCGACCTCCTCCGGCAGGCGCACCCGCACGTAGCATGGCTTGAGCCGGCGCTTCTCACGCACCGTCCTCTCCAAATCGGCCAGGTAGCCGACATCTTCGGGCAAGCGCATCTGATGTCCGGTCAACGCGGCGCGCTGCTCCGGCGTACAGACTCCGCACCCGAGACAATCCGCGCCCAGGCAGTAGCCCTCATCCACGGCGGCCCGCGCCTGCTGATATTGCCGCCAGAGGAAGCCCGCCGCCAACCCGGTCGCCACGAATTCCAGCGGGAAGGGATAATCCGGGCCTTTTTCCTCGAGGAAAGCGGACGTCCAATGACCCTCCGTCTCGAGCCAATCCCGCAGCGCCTCCCATTTGCACGCGCAATAAGCGCTGTGTAATTTCAGAAAGCCCCTCAACACTACCAAGCCAGCGAGAAACAGCCCCAGCCATTCCCGCACGACTCGTTAATTTGCAGTGTGCCCAACGTCCTTCGCTGGCGGTCTGGGCCAAACCAGTCCTAACTTGTCGTGCTCGCACAAAGAAGCGGCGAGCTCTCTCCAAATCAGAAACCCCCTCTAGCGATTCTTCCACCGCGATCTTGAGTTCTTCTCTAGAAAACGGGGTTAGACCAATAGATTTAATAAGTTCTTCTTGTTTCTCACGAAGAACACGAAAGAAATTAACAACCTCACCATCCAAATCGTTGTAAGTTTCAATAGGCGAAGGCTCCCGATTGAGAAGTACAGCTGCGCTTCCACCGAAGGGCTCGCAATAATGCGTTGCCCTAGGAAGAAGCGGGAGCAACCAATCAAGGTGAGAGTACTTACCACCGTACCATCCAAACGCAATAAGTTTAGACATTTCTTTCCTCAGAATTCAATCCCTATCCAAAATCAGCCATCAACCTCTGGGAATCATGTAGTAATCGCCCTTTACTCCCTGACTCCCTTTCGCTTACACATAATTATATCACATCCAGCGCTTTCAACACCTTCACTATTGAAACTTGATCTATCTCCCCTACATCGCTTGCGCTTTCTTCTCCACGTAGTAGGTATAATCGCCCGGATACTCGGTGAGCGCCCCTTCATCCAGCTCCACAATGCACTCGACGACGCGGTTAAGGAAGTAGCGGTCGTGCGAGATCACCAGCACCGTGCCCTCGAAGTCGTCCAACGCCTGTTCCAGCACCTCGCGGGAGGGCAGGTCGAGGTTATTGGTCGGCTCATCGAGCACCAGGAAGTTCGCACCGGAGAGCATCAGCTTGGCCAGTTGCAGGCGGCTGCGCTCGCCGCCGGAGAGCTGCGCCACCCGGTCGCGCGCGCGCTCATACGGGAACAGGAAGCGCCGCAGCACATTGACCGCCGCCTGCTCTGACATCGAGCGCGCATCCCAGATCTCCTCGATAAGCGTGCGATTAGGATCAAGCGTCTCATGCTCCTGCGCGTAATAGCCGATCTGCACGCTCGGCCCGATTTTGATGACGCCGCCGGTTGGCTGCTCCTGCTCCAGGATACAGCGAAACAACACGCTCTTGCCGGAACCATTGGGACCGAGCAGGCCCACGCGCTCGCCATGCCAGATCAGCAGATTCAGCCCCAGCAACACGATGTTCTCATCACCATCGGCGGTGGGGAAGCTCTTGTCCAGGTCTACGATCTCCAGCACTTTCTTGGAGCCGCGCCGCCCGTTGAGCTCCAGCCCCATCCTCTCGCGCTCCAGGATGGGCTTTTCCACCTTGTCCATGCGCTCCAGCATCTTCTGCCGGCTGCGCGCCTGGCGGATATGCCGCTCGTCAATGACGATGCTGGCCCAATACTCAAAGCGCTTGATAGCGGCCTCGATGCGCGCGATCTCTTTCTGCTGCGCGGCATAGCGCTGTTGTTGACGCAGCAGCCGCAGCTGCTTCTCGGTGGCGTAGGCGGAATAGTTGCCCTGGTAGAGCGTCAGGGCGTGATCCTCCATCTCGGCGATGTGCGTCACGGTCTCATCGAGCAGGTAGCGGTCGTGAGAGATGATCACAATCGTGCCGGAGAAGGTGCAGATGAAGCGCTCCAGGTACGCCTTACCGCGCAGGTCGAGGTGGTTGTCCGGCTCGTCGAGCAGCAGCATTACACTCTACTTTCCGCTAAATTGACGCTGTCATAGACAAGTGTCTTAAAAATAGGCAATCAATACTAACCGGAGCGTACTCCGGAAGCAAAGAACCTTAACAAGATGAGCTCAAAACTGCGGTTTAGGGCCCCCTGGTAGCCAGATTTGAGCCTGGTTGGCGGCGATGAGCGAGAATCCCCTTGGGTAAGTGCTCCGTCGTCGAGGCTTTTTCTCGAATTCGCTCCGGCAACGGGACAAGTTTGGGAAATGGCTGGCCCTGCAAGGCTCGGCGCAGGCGCCCTGGCGTTCGCTGCGGCTGGCGATCCCAATAACCGGTAGGCACAGCTGGCATCGTTGCGGCCAAGAAACTCAAAACGGACCCTGCCAGCAAGGCCAATTCCGGCAAGCGCTGGATGCTTTCTGAAGCGAAGACAAATTGCCGATGCGCTCCGACCATATGTTTGGCGCTCAGGGGGAGCTGCTCCACCGGCCACCGGTCCGCGTACATATCGCGCGTTGAGCGCGGTTTCAGTTTGATCGGGCAAGCCAACAACCACGGTGACTCGAACTTAGGATCGTGAATGGCATAGACGTGAAAAGTCTCGGCCTGGGGATCAGGGAACACCTCTGGGAGCACCAAATCGTACCACATCTCAGCCACAATCTGCCGGCCATCCTCAACCCAACGCACCGTTTCATCCGGCGGCGTTCCCGCAATCAGCTGGTCGTTGTAGGTGCGGGGCAAAGGGCGCACAATTTCGCCATAGATAGGATGTCGCCCCCGCCCTTTGTAAGCTGCCACTGTATTGCGCCGGGCGGTGAAATTCTTGGCGAGCCGGATGAGATAGCGCGCGATACCGGCCCCTTGCACCTGCCGAATCTTGAAGCCGGCATCCAATACGCTCATTTCGTCTGCTTGTAGCCGCCATTTCACGCGTCGCAGCAAGTCTTCCGTCAAGCGCGCCTCGCTGGTATCGTCCGCAGCTACCCGTAAGAAGTCGCGGGGCAAAGCTAGCCGTCGCCCGCCGATCTTCCCGGTATCTCCGGTGACCCCCAGCACCACTGCCGGTAGCGCCTTGCCCGCTGGTCCATAGTAATGCTTGCTGGGACACCCCTTCAAACGCGGGCGCCAGAAGGCCACCAGATCCACCGTGAGCGGATGGTATCCTTCATACAGCTGCCGCTGCCAACCGGGCAACTGGGTCACGTGCTGGCGCCATGTTGCCAATAACTCTTGAATCGTCCAAGCTCCGTGCCCAAATGCCGCCCATGCCCGGCGGCAAGCAGCATCCTCCAAGCCGATGGACTTCAGCGCCGGATGCAACGCCCCGCGGTGAGGTAACAGCGCTCCGCTGACCAGCATCCACATAAAGTGCAACATAGCTTTGTTGGTGCCAACAGGCAAATCGTTCACCAGCATGATCAAGGTTTCTAAGGTATAATGGTGCATATGAGCTCATCTCCCTATGGTGTAGATGTCGTACAAAACAACTCTACCATAGTTTGAGCTCTTTTTCTATCCTGTTACCAGTTCACTTAGCGGAAAGTAAAGTCTAAAGCCAAGCATAAATCAGGCCCAAGTGCCTGAATCGCACCTTGAAAACCCAAATAATAACCGAATTCCAAGACGGCTTGATGCAAATCAGCCTGTAATTGCCGCCAAAGTTGTTTGGGGCTGAGTTTTTCCGGGTCTTGATTCGCGATGACCAGGAGCCCCCAGGTGATTAGTGCCGTCAAGATTTGGCGCAAGATGCCTACCGGGTGATACGACATGATATGGTCCAATTCCAAGGTTTGCCGTAACCAGCGGAAGACGATCTCGATGGTCCACCGGTAGCGATAGAGTAGGCAGATGTGATCGGCTGGCACATTAACCAGACTGCTGAGGAGCGTGATTTCTTTGTCTGACGTGACGCGCACCCGCAGCATGCGATAGTGCAGCGTTTCGCGGTCACCCAGATACACCAACGCGTCTTCCAACACCGTATACCCACTGGCTAGCGGGGCTTCAGGCAGAGCGAGGGGTTGCACCATATGGGGTTGGATGTTTCCTCCGCGCTTGGTAACGAAATCATTGTTGCTATCCGCAATGGCATGATACCTATCAATGGACCAATAACCGCCATCAAACACGTGAATTTGGCCTTGTTGTTGCTCAAGCTCGCCTAACAAAGCGTCCATATAGGGGGAATCGGGGCCGGGAGCCGGTGTAAGCAGGATTTTCTTGAAATCCCCGCGCTCACCATCAATGCACAAGTGTAATTTCAGCGCGGCGGAGTCTGCTTGTATGCCCGGAGCCCACTCTCGCAACGAGGGTGGTAATTGTAGCGTTGTCGCGTCGAAGATGTTCGTGCGTTGCAGCAATCCCACAATCCCTTGCCAAGTATCTTTGTTTAGTGCCCGGAGGCGGCGGTGCGGTAGTCGCGCCACCGCATCCATCACTGTTTGTAGCAACACCAGCAAAGGTTCGATAGGCCGCTTGCGATTGGCCTGCGCTAGACCGGAGACGCTGATTTCAACCCCGGCTCCGTGCGCGGCAAATAGCGCATCATGTGCGGCAGCCCATTGGTGATCACGCGTACTTTGGTAAGCAGTCGCCTGCATCAGCAGGTGGCCCCGAAAATGGTTTTCAAATTGTAACTACTCAGCCATAATCGACTTGCCAAATCGTACAAACCAGCGAGAATAGCGCCATGACACGCTACGTGATGCCGACCCGACAGGAAATATGTGAAGCCTACGAACAGGGTGTAGAAGCTGTGATTGCCCTATTCGAACAGACCATTGGGCAACTTGGCGCGCGGGTGGCGGCATTGGAAGAACAGAAAGCCAAAAACAGCCGCAACAGCAGCAAGCCGCCCTCAAGCGATGGGTTGAAGAAGCCCGCGCCACGCAGTCTCCGCAAGCGCAGCGGAAAGAAGAGCGGCGGGCAGCCGGGTCACAAAGGCCACACGTTGGAAGCCGTGGCGGAGCCGGATCACGTCGAGAAACACGCAGTAACGGAATGTAGTGCCTGCCACGCAACGCTGACCGAGACAACGCCCCAAGGTTACGAGAAGCGGCAGGTGTTTGACGTTCCTCCGGTCAGAGTCGAAGTGACCGAGCACCAGGCGGAGATCAAGCAATGTCCGTGTTGCGGCCAGCTTAACCGGGCTGAATTTCCTGCAGGAGTCACCGAGCCAGTCCAATACGGCAATCGCATCAAATCTCAAGGGACCTACTTCAATCAATTCCATCATATTCCCCTGGACCGGACGCATCAAATCCTGACGGATTTGTACAGTATCGGCCCTGGCGAGGCCACCCTCATCACGACGAACCAAACGTTGGCGGATCAGGTGCTGCCGCTCAACGCAGCCGTGAAGCAGCACCTGATTGATACAGCTGAAACGGTGCATTGCGACGAGACCGGGATGCGGGTGGCAGGGAAGTTGCACTGGACCCACGTCGCCAGTACGCAGCGCGTTACCTATCTGGAATCCCATCCCAAGCGCGGGCGCGAGGCAATGAACGCCATCGGCATCTTGCCGGAGCGCGCCGGTCGCGTGATTCACGACGGATTCAGTTCATACCCCCAGTATGAGCAAGCTCATCACGCCCTCTGCAATGCTCATCATCTCCGTGAATTGGTCTTTGTTGCAGAACACTACGCGCAATCCTGGGCTGAAGGGATGATCAAGCTGCTGTTGGAGATCAAAACCGCAGTGGCGGAAGCCCGCCAACAAGGTGCTACATCCTTGTCCTCTTTACAACACGGCGAGTTTGAACAGAGGTACGATCAATTGCTAGCTGCGGGACTTCAGGCCAATCCCCCGCCGCCTGAGCCACCGGTGAAGAAACGGGGACGAAGAAAGCAGAGCAAGCCCAAGAACCTGCTTGACCGGCTGCAGAGTCGCAAGCGCGAAACGCTGGCGTTTATGTACGATTTTAAGGTGCCGTTTGACAACAACCTGGCCGAGCGCGACCTGCGAATGGTCAAGTTGAAACAGAAAGTCTCTGGTTGTTTCCGCACCCAAACCGGCGCAGAAACCTTTTGTCAAATTCGCAGCTACATCTCAACAGTTCGCAAGAACGGTCAAAACGTGCTGGATGCTTTAGAGCTGGCTTTGTCTGGCCAGCCTTTCTGGCCTGACTTTCTGTATCCCCAGATAGCCTCTCAGGGCTGAGTAGTTACTTCAAATTTCAGTTTTCGGGCATGCCAATCGTAGTTGAAGCGGTCTGCGATCTCTTGCCGATTAGCCAACACGCCTTGACCATCCAGTAACTGGTTCATGCGCTTTCGACTCACAAATCTGCGATATTCGGGTTTCAATTTGGACATACTTTCTCCTCATCAAACTGATGGACTACGTGTCTATATTGTATCATATCGGTTTGATCGAGGTCTTTGAAAATAACTTCACACTATTGA
>Ga0209614_1000816_pt1 | contig 26022 bp, 26 predicted proteins | sample BlaSprsedimmetaG_FD_185484 | JGI IMG/M metagenome (GOLD analysis project Ga0209614, IMG submission 185484) | Hot spring sediment bacterial and archeal communities from California, USA to study Microbial Dark Matter (Phase II) - Blank Spring... ... | reverse complement strand
TCCTTAGCCTGGGGACTCATATAAAAACCTCCGTTTCCGATTCTCTTCTCGGTAACATCGGTTTTTGAGGCAACGAACCTCTTTTATCAACCCCTTCGGTAACATTTTATTTGAGGCAATTCGAGCCCAAAATTAAGGTTGACTGGTTTTAGCCATTTTGATATTGTCCAACGGTTTTTTACGGAATATCCCTTAAAGTTATCCGGGTGTTTAATCACCACCGGCAGGGATAAATTAAAAGGAAAATATAAAGAAGAGAGAAAAATGCATACATTTGTTACATTTACACACGTGCTGGCTTGCTTCATCCTGATTTTCGTAGTTCTTTTGCAGACGGGGAAGGGTTCGAACATGGGCGCGGCATTCGGCGGTTCCAGTCAAACTGTTTTCGGTTCTTCAGGAGCGGGAACGTTTTTGGGAAAATTGACGGCAACTGTTGCCATTGTATTTATGCTGACATCCTTGCTGCTCACATACACTGCGACACAGAGAAGCTCCTCGATAGTTGAGCGCTCCCAGATCCCTATCACCCAGCCCGCGTCTCCGGATACCGCAACTGTGCCCGCAGCGCCTTCCGCGACGCCCGAGTAAAAGCAAACAACGCCTAAAGCCGAAGTGGTGGAACTGGTAGACACGCCATCTTGAGGGGGTGGTGGGCCACGCCCGTCCGGGTTCAAATCCCGGCTTCGGCACCATATCCCATCAAAAAGTTGCCTTAGAAATTACAGGCGCAAGAGAAGACCGTAAGCCGAGTTCTGTTTCGCGCTTTGGTTACCCGCGGCGCGACGATGATCATTCATCTGGGACGGCAGTTGCCTGCCGCCTCTAGCGACTCTACCCGGGAACATCGGACGGGCAGCCCTCAAACGTTCCCCTATTTGGTCTTGCTCCGGATGGGGTTTACCATGCCTTTCCCGTCACCGGGAAAGCGGTGAGCTCTTACCTCGCCTTTTCACCCTTACCCCGCGCATGCGTGGCGGTATATTTTCTGTGGCACTTTCCCTAGGGTCGCCCCCGGTCGCCGTTAGCGACCATCCTGCCCTGCGGAGCTCGGACTTTCCTCGGACGGCTCAGTGTCCGCCCGCGATCATCCGGTCTTCTCCGGCCTGAGTTGCATAATACACCTGATATCAATATCTTTCAAGTTATCCGTCGTACCCGAATGAAACATTTTATTAATTTATTGACATAAAAATTTCTTCTTCTTATACTTTGCGGCAGATCGGGCAATTAATTCCATATAGTGTTAATAATCGAAAAGGCAGCAAAGACAATATTCTAACGTTTATGAACAATTAATAAAAGGCACGCCCGTCTAAAAACTGATTACAAAAACAGGAGGAAATGAAATGATAAGCACGCACAGCAGTCTTTTTACAAAAATAAGAGTGGCCGCCGTACTTTTAGTCATGGCATGCATCTTTTTGTTGTCCGGCTGCTCCTGTTCAAATAAGCTCGATAAGTCCATCACCGGTCCCCAGGTTGTCGTCAATCCTGATGTCATACGCCTTGGAGTTGCTAATGTTACCGGCATGGATATTATCTTTGAAGGATCCGGTTTCCAGCCTGATGATTCCGTCTTTATCACGCTTGCCGGACCGAAAGACACTCAGGTGGCCGTCGCGGACAGTAAAGTAAATCCGGACGGCACTTTTCAGGCCGCAGTTACCCCGCTGGCAAAAGTGACGGGAATATTGAGAGCCAATATTACCGGCACGTATTCGGAGGACGGCAAATACAATCAGATTCTCGTCATCACGCAGGACCCTATCAAACCGGGGGTGTACACCGCCGTAGCGACGGGCATGTTATCGGATCAAAGCGCGGAAACAAAAATTACCTTCCGCAGGCCGGCGGCAGCAAACAGCCTCAAAGACTGGCTGGGTAAAAGAACGGGCAAGATACAGGACAAAAGAGGAGACTAAAACAAATCTGCCCGCCTTTAGTCGCCGGCATTTATTATCAGGTAAAAGTATGACGGAAAATTCGATTAAACAGATTATCATTAAGGGCCGCCCGGTCGGGATTGCCGGGCTTGAGGACATAGTGAAAAAAATAGCCGAAAGCCACCGGGCGCTGATGATGAAGAAATAAAAAAGGCGCTTTTGGCGGAAGCGGCGCGCAAAAACTACATTCCTGACGCCGCGCGGAATCAATACGGCCAGGCGCTATTGCGTGAATTTAAAACAGCGCAGGGACTGCCGGTAGCCGAAGAGCCGTTGTCCGGCCTGCAAATAGTCGTATTGGGCGCGGGATGCGCCCGCTGTAGCGAGCTGGAGAAAAACGTGCGTGACATACTTGCGGAAATGCAGCTTGCCGCGGATTTACGCCACATAACAGATGCCAAAAAAATAGCCCGTTACGGAGCAATGGGTTCACCGGCGCTGGTAATCAACAATGAAGTTGTTTCCGTAGGAGAAGTGCCGCCCAACAGTAAAATACGCGCCTGGATTACTAAGGCATGCGGGCGTAGCGATTAATGATGACGGATATTCTTTTGGTTGGTGGTCACTTCTGGCAACGAGGGCAAAAATAAGTTCCGCGGTTAGACTGTCTGATACGCCGGATGGAAACGCCGCAAAAAGGACAGGCAACGCCTTCTTTACCATATACTGTCAATTCATGCTGATTGTCGCCTTTGCGCCCGTATAAATCGCGCCAGTCAGAGATTGACGTGCCCCTATTGGCTATAGCTTTCTTTAATACTGTTTTTGTCGTTTGTAATATTTTTTCCCAGTCGGAACCGGTCAGTGCCCCCGCCTCTCTTTCCGGGTGGATACCGGCCCGGTGCAAAATCTCGCAGGCGTAAATGTTGCCGATGCCGCTTATTGCTTTTTGATCCATGAGCAGCGATTTTATCCTGGTTTTGCGCCGGCCGTGCAGCTCGATAAATTTTTTGATATCCAAATCACCGAAAATTTCCCTTTCGGCTGTCTTCGGACACTCTGCAGCAACCTGCACGGTGGCAAAACGGCGGGGGTCCACCAAAAAGATATTTCCTCCGTCCAGCGCCAGTTTCCAGCGGGCATACTGCGGTTTTTCCGAAGTTGTCCGCCACAGAAGCCTGCCGGTCATCCGTAAATGAATAAGTATGGTGCGGCCGCTGTCGAGTTCAATGGCAATAGTCTTTCCCCGTCGCCTGACGTCAAGCACTTTGGCGCCCCGGACTTCTTTGAAGCGGGACAGTTTACTGTCGTACACTTCGTCTTTTAAAATTGTCCTGCCGGGAATTGTTTTTCTCAACTGCCGGCACAGTGTTTCCACTTCAGGCAATTCGGGCATTTTGCTTCCCCTTTCTTCGAACGGCTGCCGTCTGAATCCGTCCTTTATCGTGATAACCGAAATAATTTTCTTTGCCTATCTTTTTTTACATTTGTAAGGCGCCGTGAGGGCTCCATACATAAAATCAGCTAATAACAATGAAGTTTTTTCACGAATTAGATACCAACGCCTTTGCGTGGCGGCCGCTACTGCTTCCACAAAACCCTTTATCCGGCTCCTAATAAAGAAACGGTCAGAAAACCATCTCCTCAAAAATGAATCTTGCCGTAGGATAAAGGCCTATGCCTGATAAAAAAATAAATTGGAAAACCGTGCGCGGCAAAAAGCTTTCGGCATGCGCGAAATATATTTCAGGGAAAAGTTCTACCTCAAAAAATATTTTCACTTTATGAAAAAAAATGTTGACAAAATATTTTATTTGCTTACATTCAGAAATCAGATATAAAATTTTTTCGGCAAAAAAATTTCGGAGGAGAGAATCCTTCAGAGGGAGAAAAAAATGGATAACGAGACCCTGTTTAACGAGGAGGCCGAACCTCCTGGTCGCTCGACCGGTCTTGTTGATTTGGAAAAAGAAGTGATCGACTTTCGCTCCTTGGCCGAAATTGCCGTGAAGCCACAACCGGCCAGACAGAAGTCCGACAGGGTTTTATTTCCCTTTAAAGATTCCGCGCGCGCGCGTCTTTTCCGCAAGAAACATTATCCGGAAATTACCCGCTTCGAATGGTTCGACTGGCATTGGCAACTGCGCAACGCTATCCGCAGCATTGATAAATTATCCGTGATTTTACGTCTCTCCGAGAACGAACTCCAGGCATTAGTACATCATGCCGGTGCCTTGCCCGTTTCCATTACCCCGTACTACGCCAGTCTGCTCGACGCGAAGAATCCTTCCTGTGCCCTGCGACGCTGCGTTGTGCCTGCAATGGAAGAATGCCTGCATGCAGCGGGAGAAAAAGAAGACCCGCTGGCCGAAGACGCGGATTCTCCCGTTGCCGGTATCGTGCACCGCTATCCGGACAGGGCATTGTTTCTGGTAACGGATTCCTGCTCGACTTACTGCCGTTACTGCACCCGTTCCCGCATCATTGAACGCAGCAGCCGGCATTTAATTGACCTTGATAAATGGGAAAAGGCTATCGCCTATATTGCGAACAATTCGAATATCCGCGACGTTCTGCTTTCCGGCGGCGATCCTCTGATCTTGTCCGACAACAAACTTTCGTGGCTTTTGGGACGTCTGCGTAAAATTCCCCACATCGAAATAATCCGTATCGGGACAAAAGTGCCCGCCGTCCTCCCCCAGAGGATAACTCCGGCTCTATGCTCGATGCTCAAAAAATACCATCCTTTGTGGATAAGTATTCATATAACCCATCCGGATGAGCTGACACCGGAGATGAGCGCCGCCTGTATCCGACTGGCCGACTCGGGAATTCCACTGGGCAGTCAGACCGTTCTTCTGGCCGGTATTAATGATAATGTTTCCACGATGACGCGACTGGTACAAGGTCAGCTGCAAATTCGTGTTCGCCCTTATTATCTTTATCAATGCGATCCGATTCCCGGCTCTTCGCATTTCCGCACACCGATCGGCAAAGGACTGAAAATCATCCATGGACTGCGCGGGCATACAACCGGCTACGCTGTGCCGACTTATGTGGTCGACGCGCCCGGCGGAGGCGGAAAAATTCCTCTGCTTCCCGAATATGCCATAGGCTGGGATAAAGGCGACCTTGTCCTGCGCAATTATGAAGGAAATATATTCCGTTATCCCGACAATCATGATGAGTTTAAGGATATACACTAGCCGGCGGCGGGAAGCGGACAGCTCTGATTGAGTATGACCATTAAAAAACTCAAGATCGGCCTGACCTATGATTTGCGCGAGGATTATTTAAAAGAAGGATACTCTCTCGAGGAAACAGCCGAATTCGACCTCCCCGATACAATTGAAGCTCTGGAAAACGTTATCCGGGATATCGGCCATCAGCCCGATAGAATCGGCAACGTCAAGGCGCTGGTGCGCCGCCTGGCGGCCGGAGACAAATGGGAGCTTATTTTCAATATCGCCGAGGGACTGCATGGCTTCGGACGCGAAGCTCAGGTTCCCGCCATTCTTGACGCCTTTGGTATTCCGTATACTTTTGCCGGACCGTTGGGACAGGCTCTTACGCTGCATAAAGGCATGACCAAACATATCGTCCGTGATTTGGGTGTTCCCACCCCGGATTTTTTTGTTGCGGAATCCGCGGATGACCTGTCGCAAATAAAACTGCCTTACCCTCTTTTTGCCAAACCGGTTGCCGAAGGCACGGGAAAAGGCGTTACTTCTGCGTCTAAAATCACCGGCGAAACACAACTTAGGGAAGTATGCACCATGCTGCTGGGCAAATTCGGCCAACCGGTTATCGTGGAAGAATATCTGCCCGGACGCGAATTTACCGTGGGAATTCTGGGAACCGGGAAAAACGCGCGCGCGCTGGGCGCGCTGGAAATAATCCTGCTGGCAGAGGCGGAACTGGATGCTTATTCCTATGAGAACAAGGAACATTATGAAAATCTCGTGGATTATAAACTTGTGGACGATGCGCAGGCCCGTCAGGCCATGGAAACAGCTTTAAGGGCGTGGCGCGGACTGAACCTGAAAGACGCCGGCCGCATTGATTTGCGCTGTGATGCCAACGGGGTGCCCAATTTTATTGAGGTAAATGCCCTGGCCGGGTTGAATCCCGTGCGCTCTGACTTACCCATTCTATGCAAGAGCTTGGGCATGAAATATCATGAATTAATCAGCGCTATAATCGATTCGGCGCTTCAGCCCGGGTAATTAGTTTTTTGCGTATGAAAAAAATAGCGATCCTGCACAGCGACGTTACGGCCGGCTCATCCAAAGATGAAATTGACTGCCTTGAGCAGGCGCGCGCGATATCACAGGCGTTACGAAGCTTGGATTATGAGTGCGCGCTTTTGCCTTTTTCGCTCGACCTCAAACAGACAATGGATAAGCTCAATACTCTGAAGCCGGACGTTGTTTTCAATATCGTGGAAACCGTGGGAGGCAGGGGCAGCCTGGTTTATTTTTCCCCCGCCATACTTGACGCCATGCAATTTCCTTATACGGGCTGCGGGACAAGGGCAATGTGGGAAACATCGAATAAACCCCTGTCCAAAACAATCATGCGCCGGGCGGGCATCGCCACGCCGGACTGGATAACTCCGGACAGCCCAAAGCTTACATCAGCACCGGCGCCCACATATATTATCAAGTCTTCCTGGGAACATGCCTCCATCGGCCTGAGTCCGGATTCTCTGGTGAGTCACAGCGGCATAAAAAACCTTTTAAAGGAAATCAGCGCGCGCAGGGAAAAGCTCGGCGGGGAGAGTTATGCCGAAGCTTACATCGACGGGCGGGAATTTAATATTTCCCTCCTCTCCTCCCCGTCAGGCGTAAAAGCGCTGCCGGCGGCCGAAATCATTTTTCAAAACTACGCTCCCGGCAAGCCGAAACTGGTTGATTACAATGCAAAATGGGAGGAAAATTCTTTTGAATACAACAATACCCTCCGGACCTATGATTTCACGCGGTCCGACGATAAACTGCTCAAACATCTGCGCGAAATCAGCATCCGCTGCTGGGAGGTTTTCGGCCTGCGCGGATACGCCCGCGTGGATTTCCGTGTTGACAGCAATAATAAGCCATGGGTTCTGGAAATAAACGCCAATCCGTGCCTTTCACAGGATGCCGGATTTGCCGCGGCGCTGGAAGAAGCAAAAATAGAATATCCGGAGGCGATGGAGATGATTGTCGCCGACGCCCTGAGGGAAAAGAGATTTACATGACAAGTAAGAACGTAACATACAGACAGGAAATAAAACAATCCGATATCGCGGCAATTAAAGAAATTGTCAGCTCCAGCGGTTTTTTTTCCGCGGCGGAAATCGAAATAGCCATTGAACTGGCGCAAGACAAACTTGACTGCGGCCACGACAGCTCCTACCGGTTCTTATTCGCCCAAAAAGAGGGGGCGGTTGCCGGTTACACCTGCTGGGGGTTTATCCCGGCCACAATCGGCAGTATCGACCTGTACTGGATTGCCGTGCACAAGGATAGCCGCGGCAGCGGTTTGGGCAAACAACTTCTTGCCGAAACGGAAAAGCTCATCCGGCAGGCAGGGGGACGCCAAATTTACGCTGAAACATCATCACGCGGCCAATACCTGCCGACACGCCGTTTCTACGAAGTTTGCGGTTATCAGCAAGGCGCCTTTCTGCAAGATTTTTACGCTCCGGGCGATGGCAAAATCATTTTCGTCAAAACCATCAAATAACCCGGCGAAAAGTTATTTAATTGAACCAGGTAAATCTCCCTTACCCTTCTTTGATATCAGCCAAAACAGCGACGGAGATTTTTTATTATTATTTTTTTTCACTTGGGTTCTTTGGGCTTAATCGTTTTGCAAAATAATATTGATATTTTTCAATTTTTACCGTATTTCTTTGACGTGGATATAGGGTTTGTAAAATTTTAACGGAAGATTACGCGCATGAAAAAAAAATTAACTCCTTTCACCAAGAAACAGCTGGAAAAAATAATTGAAACGCATCCCACGCCTTTTCACATTTATGACGAAAAGGCCATCAAGGAAAATGCGCGTACCTTGAAAACAACTTTTTCCTGGAATGAAGGCTTCAAGGAGTTTTTTGCCGTTAAAGCCGCCCCAAACCCTTATCTTATGAAGATTCTCCATAAAGAAGGTTTCGGCGCTGATTGCAGTTCTCTTGCCGAATTGCTTCTGGCGCAAAAAGCGGGAATAACAGGAGAGGAAATCATGTTTTCCTCCAACGACACACCGTCAGAGGAATTTATAAAAGCCCGGGAAATAAACGCCACGATCAATTTGGATGACATATCGCATATCGCGTTTCTGGAAAAGCACGCCGGCCTGCCGGAAATCATTTGTATGCGCTACAATCCCGGCCCCTTAAAAAAGGGGAACGTCATTATCGGACATCCGGAAGAGGCGAAATACGGATTCACCCGCGAGCAATTATTCGAAGGGTACAAAATATGCAAAGTAAAAGGAGTCAATCGCTTCGGCATTCACGCCATGGTTGCCTCCAATGAACTGAACGCCGATTATTTTGTCGAAACCGCCGAAATTTTGTTTGAACTGGTCGCGGAAATTTCCCAAATGCTGGGCATCCGTTTTGAATTTGTCAATCTCAGCGGAGGAGTGGGCATTCCGTACATTCCCGAACAGGAACCTATCGACCTTGAAGCTTTGAGCCGCGGCGTCAAGGAAAAATATGAATCCATTATCATCGCGGGAGGCTTAGGGCCGCTGAAAATATTTACCGAATGCGGCCGCTACATTACCGGGCCTTACGGCTACCTTGTTTCGCGCGTATTGCACATCAAAGATACTTACAAGAAATTCGCCGGACTGGATGCCAGTATGGCCAATCTGATGCGTCCTGCCATTTACGGGGCATATCACCACATCACAGTCATGGGTAAAGAAAATGAGCCGCACAACATTGCCTACGATGTCACAGGTTCTCTTTGCGAAAACAACGACAAATTCGCCATTGACCGCCTCCTGCCCGAACTAGAACCAGGAGATATCGTCGTCATTCACGACACGGGAGCGCACGGCCATGCCATGGGTTTCAACTACAACGGCAAGCTGCGCTCGGCGGAATTGCTGCTAAGAGATAACGGCAGCGTCATGCAGATACGGCGCGCCGAAACCATTGATGACTACTTTGCCACGCTTGATTTTACCTCTTTAGCCTCATTCAAGGTTTAACCGCGGGCTTTTTCTGCCTGCGGATAAAATCTCCCGCGCGGATAAATTCCCACAAATCTCTTCAAAAACATTTTGTAATTAACTCCAGGCAGTTTCACGCCGGCCGGTAAGTTGAAACAAGAATTATTGCAATATTCTCAGAGGCTATGATAATAATGCTTAAGATCTTTGGATGTCCGCGTGTTTTGCCGGCTGCCTTAGCATCCGCAGGTAGGCGATATGAGAAAAATAAAAGAATCGACATTTTCTGATTTTCGTCACGGTATTATCCTGACACTTCTGGGTCTGCTCATCGCTTTATTCTTCTGGCCTCCCCTCGAAAGAATAGAATACAGCCTTTATGATGTAGGCGCGCGTCTGCGCGTAAAGTCATCCGTAGCGCCGGTGGCAGTTATCGCCATCGACGAAAAAAGCATAGCAAATTTCGGACCGTGGCCTTGGCCACGTTCTTATATCGGTTTTATGATTGACCTTCTGGACGCTTATGATGCCAGAGTAATCGGCCTGGACATCATTTATTCGGATAAAGACATGAACCGCGGCTTGAAAGAAGTTCTTAACATTATTCAAACAATTGAAGATAACCCCCAGTATTCCAAAAAAAACATCAGCACGATAATTTTGCTTGCGGCGCTCAAAGACGCGGAAAAAAGGCTCGATAATGACGCGATTCTGGCAGACTCGCTTGCCATGAGCGATAAGGTTATCCTGCCGCTGCATTTCAACTTGGGCAGGGAGAAAAATCACGCTTTTGACGTTTTGCCTGATTTTATCGCGCAGAATGCTTTGTTTCCCTTTTGGCCGGACAACAGCTTGCCGGCGTATGAGATGACTGCGCCGCTCGATATATTTTCCCGAAACGCCCAAAGGCTGGGACATATGAACATCGTTGCCGATAGTGACGGAACTGTGCGCAGCGACACTGTTTTCATAAAATATGGCAATTATATATTTCCTTCCCTGGCGCTGCAGCTCGCACTGGCATATTTCAACATAGATTTGCGTGACATAGACATGGAGAACGGCTTGAATTTAGGGCCAACAACAATCCCCCTGGTTGACGGCAAAAAAATGCTTATAACGTATAAAACCGACATACCTTATTATTCGTTTCTGGAAGTCATTAACAAAACAATACCCGCCGAGGCATTCAAAGACAAAGTTGTTATTATCGCGCCCAGCACCGTTGCATTGGGAGACTTACAGGTAACTCCCGCCACGCACAATGTTCCTTCAGTAAAAATAATTGCCAATTCTGTCGATAATATTTTAACCAATGATTTTATAACCCGCCCCGACTGGGCATATTCGCTGGAATTAATGCTGATTTTTTTCTTCGGGCTTTATGTTGCTCTTGTCGTTCCGCGCCTCAGAGTCAGCATCAGCGCTGTTTTATCTGCTTTGCTTCTGGCTGCTTCTCTGGCAACGGGCGTGTACTTTATGGCCGTTTACGGCTACTGGATTAAGGCAGTTTATCCTTCGCTTGTTCTGCTGATTGGTTATGCCATTATCATCTCCAAGAGGTATCAGCTTATTTACAAAGACAGGCATGCCCCCAAATAAAAGTGTCTTTTTTTATGGCTCTGTTTAGAGCTCTGTGATACAGCTACTTGGAATTGTATTCGCCGGAGCTTCCCGCTTCGCGTTTATTTTTGTGGGAGTTGATACAACCTGTGAAAAATAATAAAGCCATAGCGGTTTTTGATTCCGGTATTGGAGGATTGACGGTTGTCAGTTCCCTGATGAAGCGCCTGCCTGGCGAAAATATAATTTATTTCGGAGACACGGCGCGCGTGCCTTACGGCATTAAATCCGTCGAGACCATCAACAGATACGCCGCACAAATTACCAAGTTTCTGACGCAAAAAGAGGTCAAGTTATTAATTGTCGCCTGTAATACAATGGCGGCGGTTGCTTTTCAGACAATCAAGGATTTATCGGGTGTGCCCGTCCTGGAGGTAATTGACGCCGGCGCCCGCAATGCCGTCGCGCAAACGCGCGCCAAAGCCATAGGTGTTATCGGCACGCCGGCAACTATCAATTCAAACGCTTATGCCCGCGCTATTCGTCTTCTTGACAGCAAGGTAAAAATTTTTTCGCAGGCCTGCCCTCTTTTCGTGCCTTTGGTGGAAGAAGGCTGGATAAATCACCCGGCGACAAAGCTCATCGCACGGGAATATTTAAAGCCGGTCCTGGACGAGAAAATAGACACGCTTGTTCTGGGTTGCACTCATTACCCTCTTCTAAAACCGCTGCTCCAGGAAGCGGTGGGAGGAAAAATAAAGCTTATCGATTCCGCCGAAGCAATGGCGGATATCGCCGCACAACTCATCGAAAAGCAGAAAATCAGCAATGATGCGAACGCTGCTCCCGAATATCATTTTTATGTGAGTGATGTGCCTTACCGGTTTCAGGCCATCGGAGAAAAATTTCTCGGGCGTAAATTTGACCAGGTTAAACTGGTCAGCTTGCAATAAAGAGCGGAGGCTCTGCCAAATAAGGACGATATAATCATGAAAGTTTTGCTGGCCGGTTATAATTTGGATTATGACCTTATCCGCGAGCTAAAAGAGAAAAGCGCAATGACGCAGGATTTGACGCCGGAAACAATATCCGCTGCATACGCACGCATAAGCCGCAGCCCCAGGCAGGTTTTTGAATTGCGGCAAAACGCCCGCGCCGAAGTGGAAAAAGCCCGCCAATCCAACCGCAACATTGTCTTTGACATGGGGCACAGCTCTATCGCGGAACACGCCGTTTTTAACATCGACGTGTTGGGAGTATCGCGGCTGCTGGTCGAAGAAATCGAAAAATTCCGCTTGTGTTCTTTCACGGAAAAATCCCAGCGCTATGTTCTGTTCGATAAAGATTTTGTTCTTCCGGAAGAAATCGGCCAAGCGGGGCTGACCTCGCTTTTTGCCGAAACCATTGCGGCGCAAAACGACTATTATCAACAGCTTTATCAACAGCTATCCCCTTTTGTTTTTGAACAAAATAAGGAGCTTGCGCGTGACTCAGCCAACAAATCCCTGCTGGAGGGCTGGGCCAAAGAAGACGCCCGCTATGTTATTTCTATGGCCACGCAGACACAACTGGGCATGACCATTAACACGCGCAATTTGGAGCTGATGCTCCGCAGGCTGGCCGCCCTGCCCCTGGCTGAAGCACAGGAATACGGACAAAAGCTTTACGAGGCAACAAAAAACATTGCTCCTTCGTTAATCCGCTACACGGAAGCTACGGACTACGACAAATTAACAAGGAAAAATTTAGCCCAAAAAGCGGACATTTTTTCCCGTAAATACGCACAAAAGACAAATGCGAAAAAAAGATCCGCCGTAAATCTTACATATGCCACGGCAGATGCCGATACCAGGATTGCCGCGGCTGTGCTTTTTTCTTCCTCCCAACAAAGTTACGCCCTTTGCCTGAATCAGGCAAAACGGCTTACAGCGAGAGACAAAAAAGCTCTGCTGAAAACCGTTTTCGAGCATTTAAAGCCATACGACGCGGTATTTAGGGAGTTGGAAAACGTCGATATGCAGTTTGAGCTTATTGTCAGCTCCAGTTGCTTCGCCCAGTTGAAGAGGCACCGGATGGCGACGATTATCAGCCAGCAATATGACCCGGCGCTGGGTGTAACCACTCCTCCCTCCGTGCGCCAGATCGGCCAGCAGAAAAAATTCATGGATATAATGCGCCTCACGGAAAAAACTTATGAACAAATCAGAAAAAAAGCTCCCGTTGCCGCCGCTTACATTTTAACCAACGCGCACCGCAAAAAAGTTTTGATGAAATTCAACGCCCGTGAGATGTATCACCTGGCGCGGCTGCGCGCGGATGCTCACGCGCAATGGGACATAAGGAAGCTGACGGAGGACATGCTCCGGCAGGCTAAAAAGAAAATGCCTCTGACACTTTTACTCGCCTGCGGGAAAGACTCTTTTGCATCCCTTTACGCAAAGAATTTCCGGCGCTGATTGTGTCTTGGGAAAAATATATTTTCATGACCGCTAAAAACAACTTTTACATACTTCTTGCTGTTTCTTTAAGTTCTTTTCTCACCCCGTTTATGGGCTCGGCCGTGAACGTCGCTCTTCCTGTGATGGGTAAAGAACTGGCAATGCACGCACTGACTTTGAGCTGGGTGGCTTCCTCCTTTCTTCTTGCCGCTGCCATTACCCTGGTTCCTCTGGGAAGAATTGCCGATATTTACGGACGCCAGAGAATTTTTCTTTACGGCGCGATGATTTTTACCGTCTCTTCTTCTTTTTGCATTTGGGCGCCCAACCAGTCCGCGCTGATTTTTTCCCGCGTGATACAAGGCATAGGCGGGGCGATGATTTTCAGCACCGGCATGGCGATGCTGATTTCGGTCTATCCTCCGGAAAAACGCGGCAGAATTCTGGGCATCAACCTTGCCGCTGTTTACACCGGCTTAACCATCGGTCCTTTTCTCGGTGGTTTTCTGACACAACAGCTCGGCTGGAGATATATTTTCCTTTTCGCCACGTTGGTGGGCGCCATAATTATTTTAACAACTATGCGGCTGGCAAAAGAAGGGCATCCGGAAGCAGGTGAAGAAAAATTTGACTTTGGAGGGGCTGTTCTTTACGGCTTCGCGCTGTTTGGAGTCATGTACGGATTTTCCCGTCTTCCCTCGTGGCCGGCCGCGCTGCTTATCGGCGTGGGCATTTTTTGCCTTATGATCTTCATTATCCGCCAGCTCAAAACGCCTTTTCCCCTGCTGAATATTCATCTTTTCCTGGACAACAGGGTTTTCGCCTTTTCCAATCTGGCGGCGCTGATTAATTATTGCGCCACGTTCGCTGTTACTTTTTTGTTGAGCCTCTATTTGCAGCACGTTAAACTGCTTTCTCCTCTGGAGGCGGGCGCAATTCTTGTGGCCCAGCCTTTTATATTGGCGCTTTTTTCTCCTCTCGCCGGCAGGTTATCTGACCGTTTCGAACCACAGCTTATTGCTTCCGCCGGTATGTCTCTTACCGTCATCGGCCTCGGCTTACTGCTGTTCATTAATCCTGATATTTCAATTTGCTACATTGTTATGTCTTTAGTCGTACTTGGCTTTGGCTTTGCTCTCTTTTCTTCGCCCAATGTCAATGCCACCATGAGTTCCGTCGGCCCCAAATTTTACGGCGTGGCTTCGGCAACGCTCGCAACCATGCGCATAACCGGCCAGATGTTTTCGATGGGCATCACCATGCTTGTTTTCTCCGTTATACTGGGAAGCCATCAACTTTCCGCGGCGGATACTACATTTCTTTTAAAGAGTATCCGGATCATCTTTTTCACGCTTGCCATTATCTGCTGCGGCGGTATATTTGCGTCGGCAGCACGCGGGAGGGTGCATAAATGAAAATTAACGCCATAAGCTTTATAATCGGTCTTTTCGCCGGCATCTTCGGCGGCCTTGTGGGAATCGGCGGCGGAATAATCATGATTCCGTTGATGATTTTATTTTTGAAATTAAGCCAGCATAAAGCGCACGGCACAAGCCTGCTCGCTTTGGTTTTTACAGGACTCAGCGGAGCTATAATTTACTCACTACACGGTTCAGTTGATATTTACGCGGCGGCGGCTCTGGCGCTTCCTGCCGTTTTTACCATCCGTCTCGGCGTTTATTACGCCCATTCGCTGGCGGAATGGAAGTTGAGAAAAGCTTTTGGCATTTTTTTATTTTTCTGCGCCGTGATGCTATTTCTTAAACCGTATATGGGAAACGCGATTGTCGTCTCATCTCCCGCGTCTATCATCATCATTTTTGTGATTGCCGGCGCGGCCACCGGGTTTCTCTCCGGCATGATGGGTGTGGGCGGCGGAATAATCATGGTTCCGGTAATGGTTTTGCTGGCGGGCTTCGGCCAGCATCTGGCTCAGGGCACGGCTCTTCTGGTCATGGTGCCTGCGGGAGCTGTAGGTGCTTACACCAACTGGCGGTTGGGTAATGTTAATAACAAAATACTATACGGCCTGGTTACGGGAATTCTCCTGGGAACATACAGCGGGGGCTACCTGGCACATCTGATTGCGGAAGATATATTAAGGTTGATTTTTGTAACGATAATGATAGTGCTGAGTTTTCGCTATATAAAAACCGGTGATCCTGAAGAAGTTGAATAATTATGATTCGGCAATGTACACAAAAAGATTTTGAGGAAATTCTGGCTATCATCAATGACGCGGCACAGGCGTACAAGGGGGTTATTCCCGACGACTGCTGGCATGAACCTTACATGCCCGGCGATTACCTGCGCCACGAAATGGACGACGGCGTGCATTTCTGGGGCTGGGAAGAAAGCGGTCAGCTTACAGGTATTATGGGAATTCAGGATAAAGTTGATTTTACGCTTATCCGCCACGCTTATGTCCATACGGCGTGGCGCAATAAGGGTATCGGCTCGCAACTTCTGAAAAACCTGCAAACCATGACCGACAAAACCATCCTAATCGGCACGTGGGCCGCGGCTACGTGGGCGATATCTTTTTATGAGAAGAACGGCTATAGGCTGGTTTCCACCGAAGAGAAGAACTTTTTGCTCAAGAAATACTGGAAGATTCCCGCGCGGCAGACAGAAACATCCGTGGTGCTGGTGGCGGGTAAATGGCCGTAAAATTCTTAAGGATTTCCTGGTTATTCGCCTTAATTACTCGTTTATATATTTTTGCTTTTTTAATGATTGAGCTGATTTTTTTCGTTCGAAATACAGTTTGACAGGCAAACATCTTCTTCATATACTCTTTGGCCAATAGCGCAAAACTGCAACGGCAAGCCTAGTTGATAATAAAAATGCAATTATTTTAATAAAATACAGGAGGGAAAATTAATGTTAAAAACAAGACTGACAGAACTACTCGGCATCAAGTATCCCATCATGCAGGCGGGGATGGGACCTTTTTCCAACAACAACCTTTGCGTGGCCGCCGCCAACGCCGGCTGCCTGGGACTGCTTTCCACCAGCGGCCTTTTCAACAAAGACGACCAGCCCTGGGTGTATAACGCCTTTTGCGACACCGGCGAGGCGAACCGCGACGATGATATGGCCACCGTGCTGGATACAGTTCTGAAGCGCACTCATCGTTTAGTAAAAGACAAGGGCGGCGTCTTCGGCCCCAATGTCATGGTCTCCGCGGAACTTAAAGACAAGGCAAGAATCATGATTGAAACAGCCATCAAGGCGCGGGAAGAAAACCCCGACATGAAGAAAACCCTTAAAGTTATCTATACCTCCGCCGGTGATCCTATGGGTTGGGGAGATATGATTAAAGGGGCAGGCTTTATCTGGATTCATATCATTCCTTCCGTGCGCGCCGCTATGCGCTGTAAAAAGGCGGGCGTGGACGTGATTGTCGCTTCCGGCCATGAAGGCGGCTTCCACACGCACTGGGAACCGCTGCATTCCATGGTTCTTTTCCCCGCCGTGGTCGAGGCTGTATCCGATGAAAAAACGCTTGTCGTGGGTGGCGGCGGCGTTTCCGACGGCAAGACTTTAGCCGCCACGCTGGCTTTGGGCTGCGACGGCGCGCTGATGGGAACCCGTTTCCTGGCCACGCAGGAAAGTGATTTCCCCCCGCTCTGGAAGCAATCTGTTGTGGATGCGCAGGATCGCGGCACGTTGGTCGCGCGCGGTTATGTCGGCCCGGCGCGCTGGCTGAAAAATCCCCGCAGTGAAGAACACGCGGTAAACACACTGAAAAAATCACCCGGCGTTTACCTGGGCACACCGGACAGCTACACGACTATGGAAGATATGTCGCTGATTGATTATGAAAACGAATCCATCAAGGCCGTGTTCGAGGGAGACAAGGAAAAAGCCATGATGGCCGCCGGCGAAGCCGCCCAGCGCATCAACGACATGCCCAAAGTTGAAGATCTGGTCAAAGCCATGGCAAAAGAGGCGGAAGACATTATCGTCAACCTGCCCAAGAAATACGTGAAATAAAGATTTACCCACCATAAGAGCCGGAGGCGATTTCTTCGCCTCCGGCTCTTTATAATAAAGAGGTGTTTTTATGCGTCACCTCAGATTTATCAAACCTGCAAGTTGTTTTAATAATCAACAAATAAATTTGCCGGAGTCTATCCGTTGGGCTTTTGGTCTTTATTATCACAAAATACCCAATAAATATAAAGGTATAAAGGTGACGGTTCTATTTATTAACCGGCCAACAAGAACAATACGGCCGTTCGTTGCGCTCTGGGTTATTTATTTTCGTTGTGCACTATAATGTTCTCATAAAGGTAAATGATAGTATTCAATTCACTGGGGAATTCGGGGACATCCATGATAAGTTTTGTCAAGAGGTAAAACGGACATTTACCATGGCAAAAAAACTCATTAAGCCCGTTCATCCGGGAGTTTATTTAAATAAAAGAGTTGCTCGATGAGCTCGAACTTTCACAGTATCGCCTCGCAAAAGAGTTGAATGTTCCGGCAATGCGTATTAATATGTAATAAACGGCAAACGTCCCGTGAATGCGTCTCTAGCTTTGAGATTGGGAAGGTATTTCAGCCAAGACCCGCGCTACTGGATTAATTTGCAGAGCCGCTACGATATGGATATAGCCGAAGAGGCGCTGGAAAATAAAATCGTCCGCGAGGTTCATCCCCTGAAAATAGCAGGATAACATAAACGCTTTTGTTGCTTATTTATTGGTGTTGAGGCGGCGGTTAAAAAAACCGCCGCCTCTTTTTCAATAATCTAAATCCACTTCAGAATTCCCGCGAAGACAATCACCATCAGAGCATTGACGGCAAACAGGGAACTGATAACTGCCACCTGAGTTTTGGGCTTCCAGTCGTAGGAATACATAGAGACAACGAAGAAGGGAATGTAAACGGTGATGAACACCGGAAAAGAACCCCACCACGGATAAACCCACACAAACGCGGGCGTCTTGGCCAGAAATATTTCGAAGATAGAGAAGAAAGCCGCGGCGCCCACAGCTATTAACAAACGGTTGTTGATGCCAAAAATTTTCTTTTTCGGATCCGGGTCGAGCAGCTTGCTGAAAACTAACCCCGCGGCGGCAAACATGATGCTCAATTCCGCGCACACGCCGACCAGCAGCAGAAACCCCGTGCCGGTGGGAACGGTCCAGAGCGCGTGTCCGCTGAAATACTGGATTAGCGCGTTGCCGATTTCATAAAACCAGTGCACCATGTACAAAGACAGACCCGCGGCAATGCCTTTGTAATTTTTGCGCGCGTACTCACCATAATAAATATAGAAGAGAAACATCAAAAGCGGAATGATATACCACTGGAAATTCTCGCCGTTTCTGAGTATCGCCAGCGCCTGTGTTGTGGCTTCGGGATTGTTCATAATTATTCCCTCCTTTTTATAAGTTTATTATGACAAATGTACAGCGCGTTGCCGGCAGCGTCAATCTGAATTTAGAGCGTCTTTTTTTACCGTTTGAGAAACCGTTGTCCGCCTCGCGCCGAATCTTTCATTGACACGTAGACGCGACTGTCTTAATATTCGACCGTTTAAAACACTTTTTTATTTCCGAAACAGAGGCTAAACAGGCGATGAAGTGTCCCGCGGGCGAAATCAAAGGAGTGGAATACCGCGAAGAATTTGTTGCCGTTGCTGATGCCGTGCGGCTCAAGGTAATGATTTTTAAACAGACCGCCGCGCAGGGCAAGGCGCCGGTTATTTTTGTAGCTGGGTGGATTTCCGCTTTTTCCGGCTGGATACCCGTCATCAGGGAACTGGCCGCTGAGCGCGACGTTTATTATCTGGAAACAAGAGAAAAGTACTCGGCAGTAATTGACCCAAACGTTTCTTTGACCGATGAGGATTTCAGTATTTTTCAAAGCGCGAAAGACATAGTAAAAATCTGTGAGCATTTTAAAATCAACACTCCCGCAACGATTGCCTGCGGCAGCTCCCTGGGCGCGACATCACTTTTAGAAGCGCTCAAAAACAGCAGGCTGAAAGCGGGCGGCGCGTTTCTTGTGGGGCCAAACAGCGAATTTGTCGCGCCGCGTTCCCTTTTGTGGATTTTGTCTTTACCCGCCGGATTATACCATCCCTTAAAGTACTTTCTGGTTTGGTATCTGCGCCGCTTTCGCGTGGACGCCGAAAAGGAACCCCAGCAGATGCAGCGCTATATAGATGCGCTCAACACGGTGGAACCGCAAAGACTCAAACATTCCGCGCGTTCGGTTATCTTGGAAAAATACCAGGTGTGGAATGATTTGGATACAATCCGCGTCCCGGTTGCCGTGGCCTACGCGCCTACTGACAAACTCCACGACCTGGATAATATTTTTGAGATTGCCCGGCGGCTCCCTTGCGGAAAATTAATTCCCTGCCCTTCAAACCTCTACATGCACTCGGAAGAACTGATTTCCGATATCAACGCCTTTGAACGTGATATTCATATTTAAAGGATAATGGCATCATACAAGTGACAATAGTATAATGAAAAATAAAGGCACTAACATTTTCTAAACAGGTTTTAAGCTTTATCTATGACCGGAAGAAAAAAACCAGAGATACCGCTTATACTGCGGATTCGATAAAACGCCTTATTGATCAGGAAGCGCAATCGGGTGATTTTCTTTGCGGCCTGCCCGCGCACGCGGGAGACAAAGAATGTCGGCATCTGTTTCTCATATGACGAGGCAAAAATCAGAAAGCTCTTCGAGCAAATCAGCCTGATTTCTTATCTGCATGACAAAGGATACACAAAAATAAAAATTGTGGCGGAAAAAGTTGGCGCTTTTACCTCCCGGCTGAGTGTTTACGATACAACGTCCGCGCCGGAGAATATTCTCATTGACACGCGTTTCAGTGAAACAGTTTTTACGCCGCACGCGGAATTCTGCGCCGTGCTTAATGAAAAAAGAGAGGCCTGCTCGTTTAACCTGATTGTCATCGAATGGCTGGAAACAATCAATCCGCGCGCGGATTTTAGCGCGCAGCGCCCGCAATTGCCGGGACAGAAAAAAACCGGGCCTGGGGGTGCTTGCTTATATCAAGAAATTTTTGCCGCTCTTGGGCGCAGACGCCGCCCGCGACGGATTCTTGAAAATCGCCGATCACGTGCATAACGCCATCATTTACGCGGACATTTTTATGTTTGTCAATCCGCAGCGCCAGGGATACCTGAACGCGCTGCATCGCGACATGGAAAAATATACTCTCAGCGATATCGCCTGGGGATTTTTAACGGAAACAATATACGATCAGAAAACCGGCGTCGCGGAAAAACATATTCCCGCGGAACAGATTTTGCCATTGTCGGATAGATTAATGGAGCATTTCATTTCCCGAACATACGCGCGGGGCGTGCAGGCGGCTTACGAAAACAAATCATTTAGCTTTGATTATGATAAAATGCTCCTGCGCAAGACTGAATGGCTCAAAAGCAATAATCTGGAAGACGCATAGAAGCAAATTTTTATTCATGGACGCGGAAAAACCATGTGATGATATTTCCCATAAAAATTGTTGCTTTCAGCGTCAAAAACCTTAATAATCTGCATCGCCGGTTTTGTTCGTTAAGAGGGTATTTTTAACCAAAGTAGTTCATAAGGGCGCGCTGTTATGGCAAAAGCAAAAATCATAAAAAAGTCCTTTGGCCAGGGCATAAAGGCTTATCGCGAAGAAAGAAAAATGAGCATCAAAGACCTGGCGCATGAAAGCGGATACCCCGCCAACCTTCTGGAAAAAGTGGAAAAAGATGAAATCACCCCACCGGTGGCGCTTGTGCTGCAGTTAAGCCGCACGCTCAAAGTGGATGTGGGAGCGCTTGATGACGATAAAAAATCTTCTTCCCGGGTAAAAAGCCAGAAAAAGCGCGCGGGCGCTTACGCCTACACGCACCTCACCAAAACAAGCTCGGATAAACATCTTGGCGCGTACCGTGTAACCATCGAACCGAAAACAGCGCATGAAGGCGTTGAATATCATCATGACGGCGAAGAATTTATCTATGTATTAAAAGGCAGGCTTTCTATAACGGTAGGCAAAAACACCAGTGTTTTGGAACGAGGCGAATGCATTCATTTTAATTCAGCGCTGCATCACGCGCTCAGCAATCCTTCTGACGAAAAAGCGGAACTGCTAGTAGTTCTGTATATTCCCTGAGAACGATATCTATGGCATTTGAACTTTCCAGCGAACAGCAAATGATCAGGCTCATGGCGCAAGACTTTGTCAAAAAAGAGCTTGAACCGATGGCGGCCGAATGGGACAGGCAAGGCACGTTTCCCATGAACGCGGTAAAAAAGATGGGCGAGCTCGGCCTGCTTGGGATGATGGTACCGCAGGAGCTTGGCGGCTCGGGCGCGGGCGCCGTGGCCTACTCACTGGCACTGCAGGAGATTGCTTATGCGTGCGCGTCAAGCGCGGTCACCATGTCCGTTGCCAACCTGTCTTCGGAACCTCTGCTGAAATTCGGCACCAAAGAACAAAAAGAAAAATGGCTGACCAAATTGGCGGCAGGTTCCCTTCTAGGGGCATTCGCGTTGACGGAGCCGGGTGCCGGTTCCGACCCCGGTTCGATGACAACCACGGCCGTATTAAAAAAAGATAAATACATACTAAATGGCTCAAAAGTATTTATCACGCACGGCCAACAAGCCGATTTAATTAATCTCATCGCCCGCACCGGCCAGGAAAAAGGATCCAGAGGTCTTTCCGCTTTTATCGTGGAAAAAGGAACACCCGGTTTTAAAATAGGGACAAAAGAAGAAAAGCTGGGGCTGAGAGCCTCTAATACCGTGGAGCTTGTTTTTGAAGACTGTGAAATCCCGGTGAAAAATCTTCTGGGCAATCCCGGTGAAGGATTCAAAGTGGCCATGCTCGCGCTGGACAGCGGCAGAATCGGCATCGCCTCCCAGGCAGTGGGAATCGCCCGGGCCTGTCTGGATGAAGCGATTTCTTACACAAAAGAAAGGCGGCAATTCGGGAAATCCATCAATTCGTTTCAGGCAATACAGTTTATGATCGCGGATGCAGCGACTCAAATCGAAGCGGCTTCATGGCTGACGCTGGCCGCGGCGGACCGAAAAGACAGAGGGTTGAAATTTACCAAAGAAGCCTCAATGGCAAAATTGTTCGCATCAGAAACAGCCAACGCGGTTTCTTACATGGCGCTTCAGGTACACGGCGGCTACGGCTACACGAAGGATTACAAGGTAGAACGTTTGTTTCGGGACGCGCGCGCCACAACATTATATGAAGGCACATCAGAAATTCAGCGCATAGTTATCGCCAGAGAAACGATAAACGAATAACGCGCGCTAAAAACATCCAGTAATATTTGTAATCAAAAGAATACGAACGGCGGAAAATAGAAAGCAACACCAGCTTCTCTGTTAGATTATTCCCGGATGCGTTTTTTGAGTTCTTTGATCAGCGTATTGAGAACATCGCCCGCGTCGGCAACCATGGCGACGTCGGCCATTTTCATCATTGTCGCCTGCGGATTTTTGTTGATAGCTACAATGAAATCCGCCTCGCCAAGACCCGCCGTGTGCTGAATCGCGCCGCTGATGCCGAAGGAAAAAAGAATTTTCGGTTTGATATGTTTTCCCGCCTGGCCGACCAGGGCCGCGTGATCCGCCCAGCCCGCGTAAACCACGGGACGCGTCGCGCCCACGCCGCCTCCTAAAATCCTGGCCAGTTCGTGCAGTTTGGCAAAATTATTTTTATTGCCCATGCCCCGGCCGCCGCAGACAATCACCTGCGCGTTTTCGATGGAATGTTCTTTTTCCGCGCAGCGTTCATACTCGATAAGCTTTACGCGCGGTTCGGGCAATCCCTTCATCAACGGCAGAAGCTCCACCTGTGCTTTGCGGCTGTTGTCGTGCGGAATTTCCTTGAACGTGCCGGGACGGACAGTCGCCATCTGCGGGCGGTGATATTCGGTGACGATTTCCGCCAGCATATTACCGCCGAAAGAAGGGGCTATCTGTACGAGCAGCCCGTCTTCGGTAATTTCCAGCCCCACGCAATCAGCGGACAATCCCGTTTTCAGGCGCTTGGCCAGGCGCGGAGCAAATTCGCGCCCGAAATCGGTCGCGCCGATTAAAATAATTTCCGGATCGCGCTCGCGGACGAGATTTTCCATAATCGCCAGATAGCGCTCCGTGCTGTAGCTTTTGAGCGCCGCATCATCGATAGCGAGGATTCTGTCCGCGCCGTGCGCCGTGTATTCCATAATCCATTCGTCAATTTCATGGCCGAAAACCAGAGCGCACACTTCCGCGTTGATGGATTTGGCCAGGTCCATCGCTTTGGAAATAAGCTGCAGCGTTACGCGGTTCTGGTAATAATTGCGGTAATCGCCGAAAACCCAGATGCTTTTCTTTTTATTTTCCACGCGTGCGTTCTTTCCCTTCAATCGATTTGCCGATTACCGTGCTGATTTTTCTTTCGTACTTGTTGAGAAAATCCGTGACGGCAACCGACGGATTACCCATAAAATAAACATTTTCCTTTTGAGTTTTTCTTAAAAAAACTCTGCGGACTTTAGTGCGCGAACTCTGGCCTTCACTTCGCGCTGACTCGATTTGCAGTAACTTATTATCCAAAACGGCAATCTGGTTTGTGCGGAATGCTTCTTCCAGTCCGGCAAGTTGCGTGTAACGGGGCAGGTAATTTTCCATGGAAACCGTTACCAGGGCGGGACATTCCATCTCCAGCGTTTCGCGGAAATTATCCACCAGCCGGCGAACACGAAGCTTCCGGCCGTTGATTTCCAGCTTTTCTATATAAGCCACTGCCGGCAAGTCCAGGTTTTCCGCCAGCTGCGGCCCGACCTGCGCCGTTTCGCTGTCCGACGTGTAAGCTCCGCAAAGGACAATGTCAAAGTCAGGGCATTGTTTTTTTATCGCTGCGCTCAGAATTGATGATGTCGCATAGGTATCAGATCCGGCGAAAATCCTGTCACAGATCAGAATGGCGCTATCCGCTCCCATGGCCAGAGCCTCATAAAGAACAGACTTGGCTGCAGGAGGCCCCATGGTCATCGCGGTAATCCGCGCGCTGTTTTTTCCCTTGATTTGCAGCGCGGCTTCCAGGGCGTGCTTGCAGGCGGGATTCATCATGCCCGGCGCCAGGTCGCGCCTGAGCGTGCCGGTTTTTTCATCCCAGGGCAGTTCCGTCACCATGGGAACCTGTTTTATACAAACGACGAGTTTTAACATTTTCCTATAAAAGCACTTTCGATAATATTGCTCTGGCAATGACCATGCGCTGAATTTCGCTGGTGCCTTCATAAATTTCCGTGACTTTGGCGTCGCGGAAATATCTTTCCACATCGTATTCTTTGCTATAACCGTAACCGCCGTGAATCTGCACGGCCAGCGATGTTGTCTTGGACGCCACCGAACTGCAATACAGTTTGGCCATCGCCGCTTCACAGCCGTAAGGCTCGCCCGCGTCTTTGAGCTCGCAGGCGCGGTATAAAAGCAGGCGCGCCGCGGCCTGCTCGGTCGCCATATCGGCAATATAATTTTGAATTGTCTGCAGCGAGGCAATCGGCTTTTTAAACTGCTGTCTTTCTTTGGCGTATTTTACCGCCGCTTCAAAAGCGCCCTGCGCGATGCCTAGAGCCTGGGCCGCCACGCCGATGCGGCCGTTATCCAGCGTGTTCATGCCGATTTTCATGCCCATGCCCAGCTTGCCCAGAATATTTTCTTCCGGCACGCGGCAGTTTTCCAAAAAAAGCGAAGATACGGGATTGGCGCGCATGCCGCAAAGATCTTCCAACTCACCTCGTAAAAATCCTTCAAAAGAGCTTTCCACAATGAACACAGAGCTCTGCAGCCTTTCCTTTTCGGCGCTGGTCAGGGCGAAAATCAGCGATAAATCACAAACGCCTCCATTAGTTACGAATATCTTTGTTCCGTTTAATATATACTCTTCATTGTCCTTTACGGCGGTTGTTTCCACGGAACCCGCGTCAGAGCCGGCATTTGCTTCCGTAAGACTGAAAGCGCCAATCATCTCACCGCTGGCCAGTTTTGGCAGATACTTCTTTTGTTGTTGAGGCGAACCAAACTGCAGAAAAGGGAAAATGCCGACACCATTGTGCACGGTAACGCACAGGCCTACCGCCGCGCACACACGGGAAAGCTCTTCCACCACAATTGCCGCGCTCACCGAGTCCAGCGCCGCGCCGCCGAATTCCTTTGGTACCTGCAGGCCGAAGTAATTAAGCTTTTTCATCTTATCAATGACATCTTGCGGAAAAGCCGCCCGTCGGTCTATTTCCGCCGCAATGGGTGCCAGTTCCGTCTCCGCGAAATGCCGTACGGAATCGCGGATGAGATTGTGCTTCTCACAAGGATTATATTGCAAAATAACACTCCGCAGAAATCTTTTTGTGGCTCAAATAACTTAAAATAGCCGCAAAATCAAGAAAATGAATGTAGTGCTGATTTATTGCTTGAATCTGTCCGCGTACCGCCTTTACACCCCGCCAGTTAAAAACTACTTTTGCTTAACCGCCCGGGCTTTATCTTCGTCTAAATAATAAAGGCCTTCCGGCGTTCTGCAAACAACATCGCTCATAACCAGCATTTCAAGCGCTTTAGGACGGTAATCGCGGTAACCTATTTTTAAATAATTAATTTTATCATAAGGCAAATCAACAGCTTTCTCTTCGCTCGTGGCACCTCGATACTCCAATTCTCGTATAATGCCGAGGCTTATCCGGTGTGTCCACCAGCCCGCTGCTATCATCGCTAAAATAAAAACAATGACCAGGGCTGTAAGGCCGATAAAAATCTGCATGGATTCCGCCATAAATCAGGCTCCCGCTTACTGGTATTTTTTTCTTTTAGACGATTTGAACAATTCGGGCAAGAAATTTATTGTCCGGCGCCTCTTAAAACAAAAAAACAGGCGGGATTTTCACCTTATCATAAGCTATTGCTTTTTT
>Ga0209614_1000815_pt1 | contig 26024 bp, 20 predicted proteins | sample BlaSprsedimmetaG_FD_185484 | JGI IMG/M metagenome (GOLD analysis project Ga0209614, IMG submission 185484) | Hot spring sediment bacterial and archeal communities from California, USA to study Microbial Dark Matter (Phase II) - Blank Spring... ... | reverse complement strand
CGACAGCTCCGCATTCAAATTCAAAATGAGCTGCGAATGACGGGCTTGGCTGCTTCAGATAACGTGCAGAATATCAAAGATCAGTTCCCTTGCGGGTCATATGCAAAAACGTAACCGGAAATTACTGCTCGTGATCAGAATTATGACAACATAATGTCGCGGAGGTTCGTGCGGGCAGACCGTTTGGACGGTCTCTCGTACTTCATTGTTTCTGTCTGTATAATATTTCTTGATTGCTGGTGCCGGACTGGCGTCCGGGTTGTCCGCTGGGTGCAGAAACAACGATCTCAGAGTGATGCATCAGCAAAGTCATGAGAACGGGACAATAACATCGTTGTCTGAACGCGTGTGGATATGGGGCTGGCATATGTTCAGGGTCAGGAATAGACGAGCAAAATACCATGTCCATGTGCTGAGATATAATCTGAAAAGAGAGGAGGTGAGGGAAGAAGACACAGAGAGAACCTGGCCAAAGCTTACGTTATTACTACAAATAAAGGAGGAGATGTAATTTATGGCAGCGAAGACATACAAACCGGGAGAGAGTCACCAGTACCAGCTACTCATCAAGAAATTACTGTTAACACCCTTGGCGTATTCACCGAACCAGGAGATCGTCTACCGTGACAAGTTCAGATACACCTACAAAGATTTCAACGTTCGCGTACACAAGCTGGCCAATGCCCTCGCGGGGCTGGGAGTAAAAGAAGGCGATACGGTCTGCGTCTTCGACTACGACAGCCACCGCTATCTGGAATGTTTCTTCGCCGTTCCCATGATGGGGGCGGTTCTTCACACGATGAACTGGCGGCTTTCACCTGACCAGATACTGTACACGATGAACCATGCGGAAGACGACGTCGTGCTGGTCAATTCGGACTTTCTGCCCGTGTTGGAAGAGATCTGGGACAAGCTGGAGACGGTTAAGAAAGTCGTGATTCTCTATGAAGATGGAAAAGTGGAGACGAAGCTGAAGATCGACGCCGTTTACGAAGATATGGTTGAAGCGGCGGCGGACTCCTACGATTTTCCCGATCTGGACGAAAACACGCGGGCGACGACCTTTTACACGACCGGGACCACCGGCCTTCCCAAGGGGGTGTTCTTTTCACACCGGCAGCTCGTGCTCCATGCCATGAGCACCGCCATGACCTTCGGCTCCTACGATTCACCCTGCCGTTTCAGATCGGGCGACGTCTATATGCCGATTACCCCCATGTTTCACGTTCACGCCTGGGGAATCCCCTACGTGGCGGTCCTCCTGGGATGCAAGCAGGTCTATCCCGGCCGGTACGAGCCGGAGATGCTGCTGAAGCTAATCCTTACGGAGAAAGTCACCTTTTCACACTGCGTTCCCACGATTCTGCACATGCTTGTGAGCAGCCCCGTGGTGAAGAAGATAGATCTCAGCAACTGGAAAGTCGTCATCGGCGGTGCCGCCTTCTCAAAGGGTCTCGCCAAGGCGACCTGGGATTTGGGAATCAAGGCACTCAGCGGTTACGGCATGTCGGAGACCTGTCCCGTCCTGACGATCGCCAACCTGAAAGAGCATATGCTCGACTGGGAAAATGACCGGATTACCGACATAATCATCAAGACCGGCCTTCCCATACCCCTTGCCCACCTGGATATCATGGGTCCCGACGGGAAACTCCTGCCCCACGACGGCGAGACGACGGGCGAACTGGTTGCCCGAACCCCGTGGCTCACGGCAAGCTACTTCAAGGACGAGGAACGCGCCAGGGATCTCTGGCGTGACGGCTGGCTTCACACGGGCGACGTGGCATACGTGGACACGGAAGGCTACTTCAAAATCACCGACCGGCTCAAGGATGTGATCAAGACCGGCGGCGAATGGATTTCATCGCTCGAGCTTGAGAACCTGGTCAGCCAGCACCAGGCCGTTTCCGAAGCGGCCGCCATCGGCATTCCCGACGTGAAGTGGGGGGAACGGCCGATGATCGCCGTCGTGCTGAAACCGGAATTCAAGGATGCGGTTACCAGCGACGAGATGAAGTCGTTCATGATGAAATTTGTCGACGAGGGGAGAATCCCGAAATACGGTCTTCCCGACCGGTTTGAATTTGTCGATGCCATCCCCAAAACCAGTGTCGGTAAAATCAATAAAATCGCACTGAGAGAACAATTCGGGAAATAGAATCTACCCGTATCACTCACGATAAGCGGACGATCGACGTCCGCTTATCTCAATTATTTCTGTGAGACGGGGATGCTGTTATACGAACATGCGAGGATGAACGAAGTTGACGGTCAGTATCCACATTCGGGAAATAAAATAAAAGAGCGAGTCATGTATTACTTTATGGGAGATCAGCAAAACCATTGGTAATTGCGATTCCCGCACGCTGCTTTTGATTGATGACCGATGGTTGCCGTCGATCCTTTATCCTTTTCAATCCATTTCCTTGTAAAATTCCGAACGCAGGATGCGGGTCTATTTTATTGTATGAGGACAACAAGACATAACTCCCCATGGGGAGTTATGTCTTGTGTGTTCACCTGAGTCTTGCATGTTCACACGGTGGCAGAAATGAGCATAAGAAGTGAAATGCCGGGCACACTACTCCTTGAAAATTGCACCGGTGCTTGCGGATGTGACTGATCGCGCATAGCGGGCCAGGTATCCCGTCTTGATTGACGGTTCTTTCGGCTTCAAGGCTTTCTTCCTTCTTGTCAGTTCTTTCCTGTCGACTTTCAGTTCAATTTTCTTCTTCGGGATATTGATAGAAATAATGTCTCCTTCCTGTATCAAGGCAATGGTTCCCCCTTCCGCTGCTTCGGGTGAAATGTGCCCGATCGCTGCTCCCCTGGTCCCGCCGCTGAATCTCCCGTCTGTCAGCAGGCTTACCGATGTGTCAAGTCCCATTCCGACGATTGCCGATGTCGGGGAAAGCATTTCTCTCATGCCGGGGCCTCCTTTCGGTCCTTCGTATCGGATAACAACGACGTCACCCGGAACGATTGAACCTCCCAGAATGGCAGCTATGGCATCATCTTCGGAGTCAAACACCCGCGCACGCCCTTCGTTGATCATCATGTCGGGACTCACTGCTGACTGCTTTACAACAGCGCCGTCGGGAGCAAGATTCCCCCGAAGTATGGCAATGCCACCCTCTGCGCTGTAAGGATCGTCAACCGATCGTATGACGTCTCGATTCTTTACCGAAAAGGATTTGATGTTATCGCCCACCGTTTTCCCCGTTACCGTGAGTGCATCGGGATGGATGGCCCCGATTTTGCTGATTTCCTTCATAACACCCTGGATGCCACCGGCCTGATCGAGGTCTTCCAGGTGATGAGGGCCCGCTGGGCTGAGGTAACAGATATTGGGAGTTTTCTTGCTGATCTCGTTGAATATATTCAGATCAAGCTTAATGCCCGCTTCATGGGCGATGGCAGGAATATGGAGCACGGTATTGGTGGAACACCCCAGAGCCATGTCAACGGCAATAGCGTTTTTGAAGGCATCCAGTGTCGCGATATCCCTCGGTTTGATATCTTTCTTGACGAGATATACCACCCGCATTCCCGCCTTTTTGGCAAGTCGCCGCCGTGCGGCGGATATTGCCGGAATCGTGCCATTTCCCGGAAGCCCGAGTCCAAGAGCTTCAGTGACGCAGTTCATCGAGTTTGCCGTGAACATGCCCGCACATGATCCGCATCCCGGACAGGCGCAATCTTCCAGCTCCCGCAGTGTTGCCTGTTTCATTTTTCTTGATTTTACCTGTCCCACGCCTTCAAAAACACTGATCAAATCGACGGTTCTGCCATCATGCGTGCCCGCCAGCATGGGGCCACCACTGACGACCACGGTTGGGATATTGAGGCGAAGCGCTGCCATGAGCATTCCCGGGACAATTTTGTCGCAGTTGGTTATCATCACAAGGCCGTCAAAGGGATGGGCCGTTGCCATTATTTCGATGGAATCGGCAATGAGTTCTCTACTGGCCAGTGAATATTTCATCCCCGTGTGGCCCATGGCTATTCCATCACATACTCCGATGACTGGAAATGTTACCGGTGTCCCCCCTGCCATTCGAATTCCTGCCTTGGCATCTTCAGCGATGGTATCAAGGTGGATATGGCCGGGAATGATTTCGTTGGCTGAGTTAACCACACCGATCATGGGGCGGGCAAGTTCCTCGTCGGTATATCCCATGGCCTTGAAGAGGGACCGATGGGGCGCCCTCTCAAATCCCTTTTTCATCAGGTCGCTTCGCATATTTCCTCCTGTTGCAAGTTGTCGCCAGTCATCTGTCAATCATGTCAGGATTCAGCTTTTCTTCCGCCGTTCCGGTCTGAGTTCCCGCAAAACCGCACCGGCCTGCCACATTTCCATATTTCTCATATTTGTCAGCTCTTTTTCGAGTTTTTCCCGATAGTCGGGAGCGCTGTTGGCGTCAAGAACGATCTGGGTTTCTTTGCCTGATACGACCCGCTCGTACAGTTCTTCAAAAACAGGAGTCACGGCATTCCTGAATCTGCCCTTCCAGTCGAGGGCTCCCCGCTGTGCCGTGGTGCTGCAGTTGGCATACATCCAGTCCATGCCGTTTGCGCCGACGAGACCGATGAGGCTCTGCGTGAGTTCTTCCACGGTCTCGTTGAAGGCTTCGCTCGGACTGTGGCCGTTTTTTCGCAAGGTGTTATACTGGGCTTCCATGATGCCGGCAAGGGCTCCCATGAGAACTCCCCGTTCTCCCGTGAGGTCGCTGTGCACTTCGTTGGCAAACGTTGTGGGGAAGAGATATCCTGAACCGACGGCAATACCCAGGGCGGTTGCCCTTTCTCGGGCACGTCCCGTATAATCCTGGAAGACGGCCATGCTCGAGTTGATTCCGCTTCCCGCAAGAAAATTGGCACGAACGGTCCGGCCCGCTCCCTTGGGGGCAATAAGGATCACGTCCACATTTTCCGGTGGAATCACGCCGGTCTGTTCTTTATAGACGATTGAAAACCCGTGGGAAAAATAGAGGGCGTTCCCTTCTTTCAGGTGAGGTTTGACCTTTGGCCACATATCTTTTTGGCCGGCATCGGAGAGGAGGTACGCAATAATTGTTCCCCGTTCGGCAGCCTCTTCCACGGAAAAGAGCGTTGTGCCGGGCACAAAGCCGTCTTCGATGACTTTATTCCATGAAGCTCCGCCTTTACGCTGTCCGATAATGACATTGATTCCATTATCCCTCATATTAAGGGCCTGGCCCTGTCCTTGAACGCCGTAGCCCAGCATGGCGACGGTTTCGCTTTTCAGCACCTCACGGGCTTTTTCGAGGGAAAATTCTTCTGCGGTAATAACTTCTTCCAGAACTCCGCCGATGTTTATTTCTGCCATAGCACTACTCCTTTGTTTTTGAGACTTGTTGTGACGGTTTTGTATTTTATTTTATGTCGATGCTTGGACCCGGTCCGGAATGGTGATTCCCTATGCTCAAAAGCTGTAATTCTCGCGCACGCTGTCATGCGATGAGAATTTTCCATAACAGAATTCGTCGGTCCTGTTTCCGACGATTGCCCGTCTTAATTTCGGACTGCTGTCGGGGCGATCCGGGCGTTATCGGAAATCACTTCCGTTCTCAGCAGGATTGTTAAAGAGCAACAACTCCGGATCTGCTTAAATCTTCAATGCCGAGAGAATCAAAGCGTTGTACCAATATTTCCAATTCTTCTTCGCTTCCCGTTGCTTCAAGAATACAGTAATCCGACTTTCTCGTTACAATCTTGCATTGTAATTCATCAATAGCTTTCATCACGTCATTTCTGTTTTTGTCGGTAAGTTTCACCTGCATGAGGATCATTTCCCGCTGTCCTTGCTTCGATTCACGAACATGGGACACGCTCAGAACATCGACCAGTTTTTTCAGCTGATTCTGGATTTTGGTAACGGTGCTCGTATCTCCCATGGTAACGATTCTGATTTTCGTGACGTTCGGGTCCATGGTGACATTTGCGCTGATACTTTCAATGTTAAATCCTCGTGCGCTGAAAACACCTGCAATCCGGGCGAGAACATCCGGTTTGTTATTTACGACAAGCTTTATGGTATGTCTTTTCACTTCCATATTTCTAATATCCTTTCTCCGCCGTCAAGATGAAATTTTATCGACCCAAGTCCATGTCGCTGATGGGTGACCCCGGTCTTACCATGGGATAGACGCCTTCTTCCGGTTCAACATGGATGTCCATAATGACCGGACCGGGAGTGTTTAACCCTTTTTCCAGGATTGCTTCCATCTCTTCCGGCTTCGTTGCCCGCAATCCGACTGCCCCGTAAGCTTCCGCCAGTTTCACGAAATCGGGAATCTGGCTGATATTGGTGTGCGAGTATCTTCTTTCGTAGAAGATTTCCTGCCACTGCCGTACCATGCCGAGGAATCCGTTGTTGAGAATGCAGATTTTCACGGGGATGTTGTAGACTACCGCCGTGGCAAGTTCCTGGATGTTCATCTGGATGCTCCCATCCCCGGCGATATCGACAACCGTTTTATCGGGAAAGGCGATTTGTGCACCAATGGCTGCGGGAAATCCGTATCCCATCGTGCCGAGCCCTCCCGAGGAAAGGAATGTATTTGGATGATTGAATTTATAGAATTGAGCTGCCCACATTTGATTCTGCCCGACCTCAGTTGCAATAATGGCATCCCCCTTTGTCAGCTTGTATATGGTTTCGATCACACACTGAGGTTTGATCTTTTCCCCTGCGCAATAGGACAGGGGGGCATACTCTTTCCATTCATCAATCTGCTGAGTCCATGCCTTCCGATCTTTCTCGGGAATAGTGAAATGATTCTGAAGAAGCATCTTGTTCAGTTGCTGAAGGGCAGACTTGCAGTCGCTGACGATCGGCAGGTCGACGATAACGTTCTTATTGATGGATGCCGCATCGATGTCGATATGGATAATTTTCGCATTCTTGGCAAACTCGTCCAGCTTTCCCGTAACGCGGTCGTCGAAGCGAGCTCCGATATTTATCAAGAGATCACATTGAGTTAAGGCCATGTTCGCATAATACGTGCCGTGCATTCCCGGCATGCCGAGTGAGAGTGGATCGGTACCGGGGAATGCGCCGATTCCCATCAGGGTGTGAGTAACCGGTATCTGCACCTTCTCGATGAATTCCCTCAATTCTTGTGATGCCTTGCCGAGGATTACGCCGCCGCCCACCATGACGACCGGCTTCTTTGCCTGTTTGATCATCCGGAGGGCTTCATTCAGCGCCGTTACGTCGGGAACGTAAATCGGATCGTGGGCCGGGGCTTTGGGTGGCCCCGACTCATGGTATTCCGTCATTGCCTGCGATACATCCTTCGGTATGTCCACCAGGACCGGACCCGGTCGTCCCGAACGGGCAATGTACAAGGCTTCCTTGACGGTTCGTGCCAGGTCTTCCACCTTCCTGACGATGAAGTTGTGTTTGGTGCAGGGGCGGGTGATACCAGTGATGTCGGCTTCCTGAAAGGCATCGGAACCAAGCAGAGGTGTGGCAACCTGACCGGTAAAGACAACGATGGGAATCGAGTCCATGTATGCCGTTGCGATGCCCGTTACCGTATTGGTTGCTCCCGGTCCTGACGTTACCAGACAGACGCCGACCTTTCCCGACGCCCGTGCATATCCGTCGGCGGCATGGGCCGCTCCCTGCTCATGTCGGACCAGTATATGTTTGAATTTGGATTTATAGATTTCATCAAAAATATCAAGAACCACGCCACCGGGATATCCGAAGATGGTGTCGACACCCTCATCGGATAAGGCTCTCAACAAGATTTCAGCTCCCTTTATTTTCACCGATACACCTCCCTCTTCATCTATTAGTACCTTTAATAAATTTTTCAAAAAAAAACCGTTACCTTGGCTGGTAACGGTTTTTGGTTTCATCTATTCGACGTTGGTCACACCATCATCCAGCCTCCCTATGAGAGGAGGTAATTATGCTAATTATCACGATAACACTCTGAATGATGGAGAAAATCGGATTCATATCTTTCTCTATTTTTGCAAGAGTGTTCGACTATTACCAAGTCCATAGGAGCTTGTCAAGGCAATTATTCAGTTTTTTTGGGGAAGGGCAATAATTCCTGTCCGGGCGATTTCCTCGATTCCCAGCGGTTTCAGGTAATTAATGATTGTTTCTGTTTTTTCGGTTTCTCCGACACACTCGAGAATACAGTAATTATCGCTCATATATCGCACATTACAGCCGAACATATCGATTGCTCTCATGATTTCCGCTCTTTTTTCCTTGTCGATACGTATTCCGATGAGTGTCATTTCCCGTTCGACCGATGTTGCCGGCTTGAGTTCCGTTACGTCGATAACATCAACCAGCTTATTCAACTGCTTTGCCACTTTCTCCGTGAAATGGGAGTTTGCAATACTCGTCAATGTTATTCTCGATATTTCAGGATTAGTTGTTTCCGCCACGCAGAGGCTCTTGATATTATACCCGAGACGTCCGAATACACCCGACACACGGGATAAAACACCGGGTTTGTTATTAACCAGCATTGAAATGATGTGTTCTTCTTCCGCCATAGTTCATCCTTTCATGTTTACTATAATTCGTTAATCAGGAGCGGGAATCACCGGAGTGATATATGATAATCTGTTGCTATGTCTAAATCAATTCCGACTCTCGAATTATATCTTCACATCCGGCACTGATTGTGAAGATCCGTTCCCGGCCTAATCTGACCTGCCGAATATCATTTCCATGTTGGAGCGACCCGGGGGAATAATCGGATACACGTAATTTTCCGGATCGACCATAACCTCCAGCAGGAAGGGGCCCTTCGATGCTGCCATCTTATCGATTCCTTCCTCAGGTTTTTCAACGGCGACTCGTTCGGCCTGAAGGCCGAATCCTTTTGCTATCGCCACGATATCGGCGTGATTGCCAAGTTCGCATGAACTCAGACGACTGTCGTAGAAAAGATCCTGAATCTGGCGGATCATTCCCAGATGACTGTTATTGAACACGATGATTTTGACCGGGATATTGTAATAACTGATCGTTGCCAGTTCCTGTATGTTCATAAAGAATCCGCCGTCGCCGGAGAATGCGACGACCTCGCGTTCCGGCACGCCGATTTTTGCCCCGATTGCAGCAGGTACACTGAACCCCATGGTTCCCATGCCTCCGCTCGTCAGAAGCGATCGGGGTGTTTTTGGCAGCCAGCTCCTCACAGCCCATATTTGATTCAGGCCTACATCGGTTACCGCCGTGGTTTCCTCCGGCATGGCCTCCTGAACCATGCCGATAAATCGCCCCGGCTCCCCGCAGCCCTTATAACAATTTCTCTTCTCCGTTGTTTCCTGTTCTTTTTTAATTCTTGACAACCATTCGATCCGGTCGGGTGTCTCAACCAGCGGGATGAGCTTTTTCAAGGTCTTTCGAATGTCACCGATCAACGGGAGATCGGTCTTGATATTTTTCCCCACCGATGTGGGATCGATATCAATCTGGGCAATAGTGGCGAGAGGTGCGAATGCATCCACGTTGGAGGTGCTTCGGTCACTGAACCGTGTCCCGATTGCCAGAATGAAATCCGCCTGATGGACGACACGGTTTGAAAGTTCAAAACCATGGGTGCCGATAAAACCGAGGTTGTAACCGTTGGCTGCGTGTACCGACCCGACACCCATCATCGTATTGACGAAGGGAATTCGTCCTTTTTCAATGAGGTCGGTTATCTCCCGGCATGCGTTGCTCAGCTTGACGCCGCCGCCGATGATGATTACCGGGCGTTCCGCCTGATTCAGTGCCCGGGCGATCTTATGCAATTGATCATCTTTATCGCCGATGCCGTTGCTTACCTTTGGGGTAGACTGGTATGTCCGTTCTTCACCGGCAGGACATGAGGAAGCGAGAACGTTTCGGGGCAGGTCCACCAATACCGGCCCAGGTCTGCTGCATGTCGTGAGCTTGAAGGCTTCCTGTATGGTCGATTTCATATCTCGAACGTCTCTCACAAGAAAACTGTGTTTGGTTATTGGTAAGGTGATTCCGATGATATCGGTTTCCTGGAAGGCGTCTGAACCCAGAAGTGTCGTCGTAACCTGACCGGTCAGGGCAATGATCGGTGACGAATCCATATATGCTGTCGCTATCCCTGTTACCAGGTTGGTCGCTCCCGGTCCCGATGTGGCAAGACATACTCCAACCTTTCCCGTTGCTCGGGCATAGCCGTCGGCGGCGTGAGCAGCTGCCTGTTCGTGACGCATGAGATAATGACGGATTGGTCCGCTTCGTAGACCATCGTGAATGGGGAGTGTATTTGCACCGGGATACCCGAAGATCGTATCCACCCCTGAATCACTGAGGGCCTCCAGAAGTATTTCAGCACCGCTTTTTTTCATAGTACTACTACCTCTCTCATCTCGATCTTTAAAAATAAAAAAACCGCACTCTCTCATGAGCTGCGGCTTTTCAGCATAAAAAAAAGCCGCGGGCTTAAGGGGCCCGCGGCTCGTTGGTTCTTCTGTCTTCAGAACGGCCGAGCAGCGGTCCCCTCGCTTACCACTACGACTACAACGCTTACTACGGCCATTGCTGTATGCTTCATTTTTTTATCGTTCGTCCTTTTTCTCTGTGAATCTCAGGGAACCAGCATATAGAAAATTTTTCTTTTGTCAAGATAAAAATTCGTCACCTGTCAATTAGTCGGGGAATTGCGACGAGTCCTGAAGATTCATGTCGAACTTAAAAAATCCTTTGCTTCGGTCGTCTCGTTCAGCAGGCCCGTATTCTTTTGGTTCCGTTCCTTCGAGGTAACATTCAAAGACCGCTGCGGGAGAATCCGGCTTTGCAAGAAGTCCTGTTTCCGGATCAATCTTGGCGAACACGATACCGTCGGGGGGGGTGAAAAATTCGACGGGTCTGGATGCAAGGGCTTTTTCAAGGAAATAGAGAAAAATAGGGCTCGCCGCACGTGATCCTGTTTCGTGCTTGCCCAGTGGTTGCAGATTATCAAATCCAACCCAGGTGCCCGCCACCAGTGAAGGCGTGAATCCGATAAACCATGCGTCGTTGAGATCGTTCGTTGTCCCTGTCTTTCCTGCAACGGGTCTGCCGAGTGTTTTCAATCTCCACCCTGTTCCGTACTGAACGACTTCTTGAAGGACGTGGGCGGTGATGAAGGCGATCCGGGGATCAATGACCTGTTCCGATACGGGTCGGTGTTCTTCGAAAACATGTCCTGTTCTATCAACGATTTTATTAATATAATAGGGAGTTACCTTTTCCCCGTTGTTTGCAATGACTCCGAAGGCCTGTACCATTTCCTCGAGCGTCACCCCTGACGAACCTAAAGCCATGGAAAGATCCCGGGCAATCGGAGAGGTAATTCCCATAGTGGCCGCGTAATCGGCGGCGTAGTCGATGCCGATATCCTTAAGGACTTTTATTGTTACCAGGTTGCGTGATTTGACCAGGGCCGTTCGCAATGTGGTTGGACCGTAAAATTTCTCTTCATAATTCCTTGGTTTCCATGTGCTGTCTTTCAGTGTGTCTTTGAAAATAACCGGGGTGTCCATAATAATCGTCGAAGGCGTGAGTCCCATATCAAAGGCTGCCGCGTAGATAAAGGGCTTAAACGCTGAACCCGGTTGTCGTCTCGACTGCGTCGCCCGGTTGAATTCACTGGTGGAATAATCTCTTCCACCGACCATGGCCTGGATCCCGCCGGTTGCGGGGTCCATGCAGAGTAAAGCTCCCTGGACATGTGGAGTCTGTTCCAGCGCCAGTTTGAGAAGCGGTTCCGATTCGGTGTTTTCGATATCGATGATTTTCACTTCCACCACGTCACCGACGTTCAATGCATCCGCCGGATCAGCCAGAGGTGGTACAGCGGCGCTGTCCGGGTTGTAAGGACGAGCCCATGACATGTCTTCCAGAGACATGATACCCCGGTGTGATCCCATTCGGAGCAGAACGGTTTTATCGGTTCTGTTTATCCTTATGACGAGAGCTTTGTGAAGCTGATTCTTTGCGGGGGGATTTTTCAGCACCTCTCTGTCCATTTCTTCGAGAAACGCATCGAAGGCCTCGTGGGGTATTCGCTTGAGCGCTCCGCGGTATCCCTGCCGTTTGTCAAGTTCTCTCAGGCCCTTATGGATCGCTTCAGATGCCGCCGTCTGCATTGCCACGTTCAGTGTTGTGTAAACTTCCAGACCTTCCTTGTACAGGACGTCGCTGCCGTATCGTGATTGGATATACCGCCGGACATTTTCCGTGAAATAGGGAGCTATCTTTTTATGATCGGTTTCGGTTTTGAGGATTATCGGTGCCTCCAAGGCTGCTGCTTTTTCTTCCTCTGTGATGTAACCGTCTTCCGTCATTCGGTTAAGAACGTAGACTTGACGGTTACGGGCGCGTTCCGGGTGCAGAAGGGGAGAATATCTATTGGGGGCCTTGGGCAGTCCTGCAAGAAGAGCTGCTTCGGAGAGAGTAAGATCGGCGGTGCTTTTGCCGAAGTAGCGTTCCGATGCCGCTTCTATCCCGTATGCTCCTCCGCCGAGGTAGATGTGATTCAGGTAGAGATTGAGGATCTCATATTTTTTGAGGTATTTGTCGATCTTGTAGGCCAGTATTGCTTCCTTCAGCTTCCTTATATAGCTTTTTTCGGGTGTCAGAAAGAGCGATTTTGCCACCTGTTGGGTTATCGTGCTTCCACCCTGCACGATGGTTCGCGCTTGCAGATTTTTTAAAAATGCTCTGCTGATACCCTGTAGATCGACACCACTGTGGCGGAAGAAGCGGGCGTCTTCTGCTGCGACGAAGGATTGAGTAACATATTTTGGAATTTTTGTAACTTGAATGACCTTCCTGTCTTCCAGATAAAATTCGTCGATAAGTTCATTATTGTCGGCATAAACCCGGGTAATAATGCTGGGGCGATAATCTTTGAGAGATGCGATGCTGGGTAGTTCCTTCATAAGATAATAGAGAAAGCCCGCCCCGACACCAATGCCGGTAATGAGAGTGGCCATAAAAATGAGGAGAATTTTTTTGACGATACTCCCCCGTTTTTTCTTATTTTTTTTGATTTCTTGAGTTGATCCGTTATGTTCCATTATGATTCGTTTTCAGCAGCCTCTGCCGCTTTTCGGGCCGCTTTTTTTTCTCCCGCCTTGACCACCCAGACGCTGATTTCATATAAGAGCATCAGAGGAACGGCCATCAGAACCTGAGTGACCACGTCAGGCGGTGTGAAAAATGCGGCTACGACGAACACAAGCAATATTGCATATTTTCTTTTTGCCGTGAGCATTTTTGAATCAACAAGGCCGATTCGCGCCAGAAAAAACATGAAAATCGGGAGCTCAAAAATGATCCCGAAAGCCAGCAGCAGTTTAAAGGTGAACGACAGATATTCCCGGATAGAAAGCATAGGGCGAATAAATTCGGTGCCGAATGCAAGGAAGAATTTAAATCCGAACGGAAAGACAATGTAATATGCAAACAGGGTTCCTCCGAGGAAAAAGATGGTGGACAGGATGACGAAGGGGGCAACGTATTTCTTTTCCGTGGAATAAAGACCGGGAGACACAAATTTCCATATCTGATACAGGAGATAAGGACTGGCAATAATGATGGCGGCGAAAAACGATACCTTGAGATAGGTGAAAAAGGCTTCCGGCAGGCTGGTGAATATCATGGCACTGTCGTCCGGCATTGCAACCTTGAGGGGGATTGTGAGTATTTCGAATATCCGTTCCTTTATCAGATAACAGGCTACAAAGACGAGGCCCACGGCCACGATACAGCGCAACAGTCGACTCCTCAGTTCATCCAGATGAGAGGTAAAAGGCATTTTTTCGTCTGTCTGATCATTCATCGGTACAACTATTCACCTGCTGTGATTTAATGGCAAGATGTGGATGAGACCGGGGAACGACTTATGTTTTGTCATCTGTTTTCTCAGTCGTTTCAGATTCTTTTTTGTCGGTTCCGTACAAGAGAGAATCCTTGATATCCTTTGCGTCATTTTTGATCCCGTCAACATTGAGGGATTCTTTCACATCGTCGGTAGCCCGTCGAAATTCCGCAAGACCCTTCCCCAGAGACCGGGCAAGATCGGGCAGTTTCTTCGGGCCGATAATGATCAAGGCCACAATAAGTATAACGATTAATTCGGGCATGCCGATTCCGAACATTCTCTATCTCCCGCCTCAAAAAATAGACGCTAAATATATATACAGTTTACAAAGATTGTCAATGTATTTTCATGGTTTGCATTTCAAGCAATTGTGTGATAGAAATCTTCATCTTACCCGGTCAGTGAAAGGTTCATAAGCATTCGGGGGAATAGCCATGATCGTGAAGACGGGCATTGTGAGGGATGAGCGGTATCTCAGGCATGAAACCGGCCGTTTCCACCCGGAATCTCCTCAGCGGCTGGAGGCAATTTATGAGATGCTTGACTCTTCCGATATGAAAGGCAAATTCGTGAATATCAAACCACGATATGCCGATGAGGATGAGATCAGTGCCGTCCACAGTCAGTCATACATAGAAAGAGTGGCAAGCACCTCCGGCAAAAAGCAAACTTTCCTTGATCCCGACACGGAAACCTCCCCCGAATCTTTCGGAATTGCAAAGCTTGCAGTCGGCGGTTTGCTGAATGCAATAGATGGTGTCATAGAGGGTGATGTAAATAATGCCTTTGCCTTAATACGACCTCCTGGACATCACGCCGAGCGGGGTCGCGCAGCGGGGTTTTGTATTTTCAACAACGTTGCCGTTGGTGCACTCCATGCAATTCGCAATCACCGCATGAAGAAAATTCTCGTTGTCGACTGGGACCTTCATCACGGGAACGGAACGCAGAATACATTTTATGAAGATCCGAAGGTACTGTATTTTTCGACCCACCAGTTTCCCTTTTACCCAGGTTCCGGCAGTGTTAATGAAATCGGAAGAGGAAGCGGTCTGGGGTACACAATCAATGTACCGTTGCGGCGGGGACCGGGTGATGCGGAATATCTGAGGATTTTCAGAAAAATTCTCGAGCCGGTGGCTCTTGACTATAAGCCTGATCTGGTCTTGCTCTCGGCGGGATTTGATATTTATTATAATGATCCGCTGGGCGGTATGCAGGTTACGCCTGCCGGCTTCAGAAATCTCGTGAGAGTATTGTTGAACATTGCCGATGCATGTTCAAAAGGGCGATTTGTTGTGACTCTTGAGGGAGGATACAATATTCAGGGATTACGGGATTCCGTCAAGGCGGTGCTTCTTGAGATGAAGGGCGAATCGTACCAGACCGATGAGACGCTGAATGACGTGGAATCACAGGCTGATAGTGGAATTGATACAATCATTCAAACAGTTATAAAACAGATCGAACCGACCTGGCGCGTGTTTTGATAGCATGCAATATCGGTTACGGGATTCTCAACGCTCGGAAAAAGTCTCAGGATGTATGCTGATCGCAGAAAGGTGTTTGCTGTTTACGGGAGGTGGAGTAATTGAAACTAAGCAGAGAAGATGTTGAGCATGTGGCGCATTTGGCACGGCTTAACTTCAGAGAAGAAGAGAAAGAAAAGTTTACATTGCAGTTGAATGACATCCTTGTCTATATGGATATATTGAATAAGGTGGATACCGCCGGAGTCGAGCCGATGACCCATGCCATTACCTTGAATAATGCATTTAGGGATGATGAGGTGCTGAATTCGGTCGGCGTTGAGAAGATCCTGACCAATGCGCCCGACAGAATGGGTGGGTGTTTCAGGGTGCCGAAGGTGATCGAATAGACGTCGGCAGACGTCATGTGGTTGTGTCAGCGAAGAATTGTCCCTTGAAAATTGACCGATATCCGAATTAAATCCCACAAGACATATCGATGTTCTTACATAAATGGAATGCCGATCACGGAAAGTTATCGGCTGATTGCTGCTATCGAGGTAATTATGGAGTTAAGCACGTTAACGATACATGAGTTACAAAGAATGCTTCGCGAGGGTGAAACCACATCCGTTGCGATTACCGAATCGGTTTTCAAACGAATCGAAGCGGTTGAAGATAAAATACATTCCTACATTACTCTGACGGAAGATCTTGCCTTTCAACAAGCCGAACAGGCCGATCGGAACATGCAAAGCGGTCGTGGCGGCCCGCTGACGGGTATTCCCATCGCTCTGAAAGATATTGTCTGTACCGAGGGTACGCGGACAACCTGCGGATCTCATATTCTCGAAAATTTTATTCCGCCTTACGATTCCACGGTGGTAAGAAAGTTTCGCGAAGCAGGGGCTGTTTTCCCGGGAAAGACGAATATGGATGAATTTGCCATGGGGTCGTCTACTGAAACATCATATTTCGGGATAACGAGAAATCCATGGGACCTGAGCAAAATTCCGGGAGGGTCGAGCGGGGGGTCGGCATCGGCAGTTGCCGCCGATGAGTGTATTGCAGCCATAGGTTCTGATACCGGCGGATCGATACGGCAGCCCGCAGCCCTCTGTGGTGTCGTCGGCATGAAACCGACCTATGGCAGAGTTTCACGGTACGGGCTGATTGCGTTCGCGTCTTCTCTGGACCAGATCGGACCCTTCTCAAAGGATGTCGAAGATTGTGCCATCATGATGAATGCCATTGCCGGGTATGATCCCAAGGATTCAACGTCGGTGCCGGCTGAGGTTCCCGATTACACCCGATTTCTTTCAAAAGGCATTGAAGACTGGACGGTCGGTGTTCCCAAGGAATATTTTATCGAAGGGATTGATCCTGAAGTCCTGGATGCGGTGAAGCGAGCAATGCAGGTCGTCGAAGATGCGGGGGCCAAAATTATTGAAATCTCACTTCCCCATTCCGAATACTGTGTTGCCGTCTATTATGTCATCGCCCCGTCGGAGGCAAGTTCAAATCTCGCCCGGTATGACGGTGTACGATACGGTTTCAGATCCCGGGAAGGGAGAGATCTCATGGAAATGTATAAGATGTCCCGTTCCGCCGGGTTCGGGGATGAAGTCAAGCGGAGAATTATGATCGGGACACATTCCCTCTCATCGGGATATTACGATGCATACTATAAAAAGGCATCACAGGTGAGGGCGCTCCTCCGGCGTGACTTTGACGAGGCATTCAGGCAATGCGACGCCATTATCGCTCCCGTCACACCGACGCCGGCGTTCGGTATCGGAGAAAAAATGGACGACCCCCTTCAGATGTATCTCTGTGATATATTCACCATATCGTGTAATCTTGCGGGAATACCGGGAATTTCAGTGCCTTGCGGCTATACGAAGAGCGGGCTTCCCGTAGGGGTTCAATTCCTGACGGGCCATTTTGAGGAAGGCAAACTGCTGCAGATTGCCGCCGCTTACGAGCGCCATGCAGAAATAGAGAGAAGGAGACCTGAGATATAATGGAATTCGAACCGGTTATCGGACTGGAAGTTCATGCACAGCTTTTGACGAATACGAAAATATTCTGCGGCTGTTCCACCAGGTTCGGCGAAGCTCCCAACAGTAATACCTGTCCCATCTGTTCGGGAATGCCGGGAGTGCTTCCCGTGCTGAACAAAAAGGTGGTTGAGTATACCATCAAGATGGGCCTGGCGACATCTTGTCATATTAATAACATCAACACATGGGCTCGGAAGAATTATTTTTATCCCGACCTGCCCAAGGGATATCAGATAACCCAGTTTGCCGAACCCATCGCAGAACACGGCTATGTGGATGTGGAGATCAACGGCAATAAAAAGAGAATCGGTATCACCAGAATTCATATAGAGGAGGATGCCGGTAAGTCGATTCATGATGAGAATCAGCCGGCGAGTTACATCGACCTCAATCGTGCGGGAGTGCCCCTGATCGAAATTGTCAGCGAACCGGATATCAGAAGTGCCGAAGAGGGGGTCGGATACCTGAGGCGGCTTCACGAAATCCTGGTGTATCTTGGCATCTGCGACGGGAACATGGAGGAAGGAAGCTTCCGCTGTGATGCAAACATATCACTGAGGCCGAAGGGTCAAGAGAAATTCGGCATCAGGGCGGAATTGAAAAATATGAATTCATTCAGGCATGTTCACCGGGCTCTCGAGTATGAGATCAAACGACAGCAGTATATACTGGAGAGTGGCGGACATGTTGTTCAGGAGACCCGGCTCTGGGATGAGGCTCAGGGGGTTACCCACCCCATGCGGGGAAAAGAGGAGGCCCATGATTATCGTTATTTCCCCGATCCCGACCTGGTCGCCGTTCATCTCTCCGATGAATGGATTGAAGAGATCCGAAAAACCCTTCCGGAACTGCCGTTGGCAAAACGTGAGCGCTTTGTCGCGGAATTCGACATTCCCCTTTATGATGCCCAGGTGCTGACAGCAAGCCGGGCTCTCGCAGATTACTACGAGGAAATAGCCAGGAAGAGCGGCAAACCCAAAATTGCCAGCAACTGGGTTATGGGTGATGTTCTTGGTCACCTTAAGGAAGACAGGCTGGAAATCGACGAGAGTCCCGTATCGGCCCACTCTCTTGTTTCCATGATCGGTCTGATCGAAGACGGGACGATCAGTGGAAAGATCGCCAAGGAAGTCTTCGAGGAGATGTGGAACACGGGGAAAGAGCCGGGAACGATTGTTGAAGAAAAAGGCCTTGTTCAGATTACCGATACAAGTGCCATTGAACAGGCGGTTGATGACGTTCTGGCGACCAACCCGACTCAGGTGAATGAGTACCGGCAGGGTAAGGAAAAACTTTTCGGGTTCTTTGTGGGGCAGGTCATGAAGGTGACCAAGGGCAAGGCAAATCCTAAGCTGGTGAATGATCTGTTGAAGAAGAAACTGTCAGAAGGTTGATGCAGATATCATTGGTTCAATCCCGGTTTAAAAAATGCCCCCGGCTGATTGCCGATCAAACATGAAATCGGAAGAACGAGTGCGTATAGACTATAGTATGAAACAATAGCGACATCATCGTAGAATATCTCAACAGTATAAAGCGGTTCAGCCATGCCCCGCGGGATACTCCGTGCCGGCCTGTGTTTCGAATGCGGTGATTATATTTGAGATAAGTATTTATTCCTGACTTCATCTTTCTTTACCCGGGTCAGCGGGTTGTCGAAACGCTGTAGTCACTGCCACAGAGGATGCAGCGTTTTACGGAGGGCATAATCCCCCTTTTTTCTGTAGAGGAAACAGTTTGCCGTGATAAGAACGATCTATTGGGATAATGATGCCGTCGTTCTGATTGATCAGAATGAACTCCCGCTGGAAGAAACCTATCTTACCTGCCGTGACTATCAGCACGTTATAACGGCGATCAATGATCTTACCATTCGGGGCGCTCCCGCTATCGGTATCGCCGCCGCCATGGGGATAGCTCTCGGGGTGAATAACTCATCCGATGCGTCGTGCGAGGGACTTAAGACGTTATTTGAAAAATTGTGCCGGGAATTTTCAGAGACCCGTCCCACGGCGGTTAATCTTTTCTGGGCCATCAACAGGATGAAACGGTGTTTCGATGCCGCTCTTCCGCAGGGATTGGACTGTGTGAAAAAAACCTTGGTCCGGGAAGCGGTTCGAATCGGGGAAGAGGATGTTGAAATCAACCGACGGATCGGCATGCATGGACGGTTGCTGGTTACTGACGGTGACGGTATTCTTACCCACTGCAATGCCGGAGCCCTCGCAACAGGAGGCTATGGAACAGCACTGGGGGTTATAAGGTCAGCCTGGGACGAGGGGAAAAGAATTCATGTCTTTGTGGATGAAACGCGGCCGGTTCTCCAGGGAGCGCGATTGACTGCCTGGGAGATGATGCATGAGAAGATCCCCGCGACTCTTATAACGGATAATATGGCGGGATTCGTCATGAAACAGGGGAAGATCAATCTGGTGATTGTCGGTGCCGATCGCATTGCCGCCAACGGCGATGCCGCCAACAAGATCGGAACGTATTCCCTGGCGGTCCTTGCCAAGGTCCACGGAATACCCTTTTATGTTGCGGCACCGCTGTCAACAATCGATCGTAATATCGCAGACGGAGACGGGATTCCCATAGAAGAGCGGAACAACGAAGAAGTTGTGTGTTTCCGCGGCGTGCGAACGGCGCCGGACAACATGGCTGTGTATAATCCCGCTTTCGATGTCACGCCGAATGAGTACATAACTGCCATTATTACCGAAGCGGGACGGGCAACGCCGCCCTTTGAGGAGAATATAGAAATCCTGTTTGGAAACAAAGAGTAATTTGTAGGTTCTGGATCGGTTCTCGTGGATCGGAAAGCACGCCACGGGTTACATGAGATGAAGCCCGATACATAGTTAATTCTATTTAAAAAGAAAGGTACGTGCGACAGACACATATGGACGGAAAACTATTTCTCTTCGATTTTGACGGTGTTATCGCCGATTCGCTGGAACTTTATGAGAATACGACAAAACGCTGCTTCGAATTGATCGGGAAACCCATCACTCGGAGCCGTGAAGATTTTCTCGATCTCTTCGATGACAACTTCTATGATGCAATTCAAGCGCGGGGTGTGAAAATCGAAGAGTTCATGCGGGCAGTCCAGGAGATCGGTCCAACCGTTAATTTCAGTGACGTTGCCATCTTCAAAGAGATGGCGCCGGTATTGGAAGAGTTGGCAGTGACCAATACCCTTATTATCATTTCGTCAAATACGAATCATGCCGTTAGGTCCATTCTTTCCGCTCATAAATTCAACGGTCACTTTGAGGAAATTTTAGGGGCCGATGTTATGGTGAGCAAGGTAGAAAAAATCTTCCATGCCATGGAAAAATACGGATATCCACCGGGCATCACCTTCTTTGTCGGCGACACGACGGGAGATATTCGAGAAGCGCGACAAACAGGAGTCAAAACCGTTGCCGTCTCGTGGGGATGGCATGCACGAGAAAGATTGGCTGCGGTTACGCCTGACCATATCATCGATGTACCGAATGAGCTCTTAGCTTTCTGAGGGCTTCTTGATCAATCGATTTGATCACCGGGTCCGTTGTGCTTTTAATAAAACTAAAGCTAGCGTCCGGCAATTCCCAAGCTGCCTTTCAGGACCGGGTAGTTGAAATTGCCGGCCTTGTGTTTCTCATTGATTTATGAACAGAAGGCTCCACGAAAGCCGCTGAGAAAAATTTATTCGGTGTCGGCCACGACCGGATCCGGCAGGGTACCCCCTCCAATGAGGAAAATCAAGGTTGTCGCGATTTTTTCTTTGACTTCTAACAGTCCAGTTTTCTATACTTTTCCACTTACTGAAATGGGAACATGAAGTGACCGTATACGCATGGCCTGTCCGATGGGCTTGCCGAAAACGAATTATGACGTAACAAAGGAAAAAATGGAATCCGTTGTAGTATTTGAGACGATTCAAATTTCCGAGCCTCGTGACAAGATTTTTCGGCGTCTCGGGTACCGTCGAGGCGTGACCACTGTCGACGGGCGTATCGAAGAGACGGTTGACCGTGACATCAGCTATGCACTCTCGCTCATTCACCTTCGGGGTGCGGCGCTCCGTCTGCCGATCCGTGACCGAAATGGATCGACTGTTGTGTGCGGGCAGGATATTGTCTTTCACAGCAGCGATATCGCCGGAATGATCCGCGACTGTGACGAACTGCTGATCATGGGAGCCACCGCTGGATCGGATATTATCGATGCTATTGTCCGTGATTCACAAGAAGATCGATTGACCAGAGGCGTTGTCCTTGATGCGGTGGCAAGCGAGATGGCCGATGCGGCACTTGACTGGATTGTCGCGTATTTCAATCGAACCCTCCTGCGGGACAACAGGCGTGTGTCGACTCGGAGATTTTCAGCAGGTTACGGTGATTTTAGAATCGAAAATCAGAAGGAGCTGTTTGATATTCTCGAGATGTCCCGCATCGGTGTTCGGATCAGTGACCGTTTTATGCTTATTCCGGAAAAATCGGTAACGGCGATAGCGGGGATATACGGGATTTTTGATAGGGATGAAAAAGGAGCGATACATTGAGTAAAAAAAAGGGACTAAGAAGTCTGCTGAAGAAAAAAATACTCATTCTGGACGGTGCCACCGGGACGGAACTCCAGAAGCGCGGCATGCCTGCAGGAGTATGTCCTGAAACATGGTGCATTGAACATCCAGAGGTAATACGTGCTGTTCATGCCGATTACCGAGAAGCCGGTTCCGATATCGTCTACACCTGTACATTCGGCGCCAACCGAATCAAATTGGGCCAATACGGTATCACGGATGTGATTGAAGTTAATCGCGGGCTTGCCGACATTGCCCGGCAGGCCGTGGGAAAGAAGAATTTGGTTGCCGGAGATATCGGTCCGACGGGACGATTCGTTGCTCCCTTCGGTGATCTGGCGTTTGACGATGCCGTTGATGTTTTCAAGGAACAGGTGCGAGGGCTTCTCGATGGCGGTGTGGATCTCTTCGTCATCGAGACGATGATGGATATCCAGGAAGCCCGGGCAGCGTTGATTGCAGTGAAGGAACTGACCGATACATTCACAATTGTAACAATGACCTATGAACAGGACGGGCGGACGCTCAATGGAACCGATCCGGTATCGGCTGTAATTACCCTCCAGAGTCTCGGTGCCGATGCGGTGGGGTGCAATTGTTCGACCGGTCCGAAGGAGATGATTGAACTTATCAAACGGATGAACCCATATGCCACGGTTCCTCTCGTGGCAAAGCCCAATGCGGGAATGCCCCGACTGGTAGACGGGCAGACCGTCTTCACCATGGATGCAGAGGAATTCGGAATATTTGGGACCACACTTGCAGCCGGAGGCATTGCCATGATCGGCGGATGCTGTGGTACGAATCCCGGTCACATCAAGGAACTTGCCCGGGTCATGAATGACCGAACGTCCCGTAAGCCCGCGAGAAAGTCGGTGTGTGCCGTCAGTTCATCACGGAAAGCCGTCGTATTCGACAATAAGGGGGCTGTTGCAGTTATCGGTGAACGGATCAATCCCACCGGTAAGAAAAATCTTCAGGATGAGCTTCGCAGCGGCAGAATGGGGCTTATCCGAGAGATGGCCCGGCAGCAGGAGGAAAAAAAAGCGGATCTCCTTGATGTCAATGTTGGTATGCCCGGGATCGACGAACGTGCCGTCATGGAAACTGTGGTGAACACGTTATCGACGGCGAGCAGTCTTCCGTTGGTCATCGACTCGTCGGACGTGCATGTCATCGAGAAAGCACTGCGAATATATCCAGGCCGGGCGCTGGTGAACTCGGTTACGGGCGAAAAGAAGAAACTGAAGGAACTCTTGCCGGTGGCGGCAACCTATGGTGCCATGGTGATCGCGCTGCCTGTAACGGACAGGGGTGTGCCCGCATCAGCAAAAGAGCGAACTGAGGTAATTGAACGCATCTACAAAGAGGCACGGGAATACGGTTTTACAAAAGATGACATTATTGTTGACGGTGTGGTGATGACCGTTTCATCGGACCCCGGCGCTCCGCTGGAAACGCTGAAAACGGTGGAATGGAGTGCCCGGAAATTAAAATGTGCGACCATGCTGGGACTGACAAATGTATCGTTTGGAATGCCGGAACGGAGATGGCTCAACGCGGCCTTCATGGCGATGGCGATTGAACGGGGAATGACCGTCGTCATCGCGAATCCCGATGCGGATGAGGTTATGAATGTCAAAGCGGCAAGCGAGGTTCTGATGAACCGGGATCAAGATGCGACGGCATATCTTGCCCGTTTTGCCGTTGCGTTGGAGGAAACACAGAGGTCAGGCACGGCCGGCGCTGTTCCCCGTGACGATATCGCTCAGGCTGTTCTCGATGGAAATCGTGAGGGAATCAGTGAAAAGCTGGCAGTGGCACTGTCAACAGGTTTGAATGCCCGGCAACTCGTTCATGATGTGATGATACCCGCCATCACCAAAGTAGGGGAACTGTATGAAAGGAAACAATACTTTCTCCCCCAGTTGATAGCAAGTGCCGAGACGATGAAACTCGGTCTGTCCTGGCTTGAACCCCACCTTCGGGACGACGTTTCGTCGCAGGACAACAAGGGGAGAATTCTGATTGCCACCGTCCAGGGTGACATTCACGATATCGGGAAAAATATCGTGGCGCTGATGCTTGGAAATCAGGGATTCGATGTAATCGATCTCGGAAAAGATGTGGCGACGGCTCGTATCATAACGGAAGCAAAAAGATTGCAACCGCAGATTATCGCACTGTCTGCTCTGATGACGACCACCATGGTGGCAATGAAAGAGATTGTTATTGCGGCCCGTCGTGAAGGGTTGGATTGCTCGTTTATGATCGGTGGTGCTGTGGTGACGGAATCATACGCCGCCGAAATCGGTGCAAGCTATGCCATGGACGGTGTGGAGGCTGTTAGAGCAGCGGAACTGCTTGTGAAAAAAACAAAGTGAAATCAGAATAACAACGACTGGACTTTTGAGAATCATTTTTGCCATCCACAAAAGTCCAGTCTTGTTTTTCTCCAGATTTCTTTTTCTCACTTGTTTCCTGAATTCTGCTTATTAGTGACCGCTGAAAGCTTTCAACTATTTTGACGATTCCACGTACTCCACGATCTTTTCGGCAATGATCCTGACGGTTTTCTCGAATTTCTGCTCATCCTTTTCGAGAAGCGTGATCCTGAATCCAGGGGTGGACGTGAAAAATGACGTCAGCGGTACGACGCAGATTCCCGTGGAACCCAGCAGATAATAGACAAACCGCATATCCCGTTCGATCTTCGAATTAACAATGTTCTCGACGAATCGCCGGATATCGGCATTTTCGATATGAACGCTCTGCCGGTAATTAAGGATGGCGTCGTTAAAGACGACAGTCATATAAAATGCGCCGTTGGTTCTGTTGACTACGATGTAGGGAACGTCTTTCATAATATTGTAGGCGATGTTTGAAAGCCGTTCATAGTGCCTGATCCGGTCGTTCAGATATGTTTTGTATTCCGGGTGTGTCATGAGCCGCGGTATGGCAATCTGGGGAAGCGTTGTGGAGCAGACCTCCGCCATTTTCTGATGAAGTATTGCATTGACATATCGTTGGAAGCTCTCATCTTTATCGGCATTGTATACTTCAATCCAACCGCACCGGGCCCCCGGCCAGGGAAACTCCTTTGATATTCCTTTCATACTCATGCCGGGAACATCGCCGATGATATCTGAGAGATGAAGTGTCGATTTGCCGTTATAGATGATATTGGTGTATATTTCATCGAAGATGAGACATAGGTCATATTCTTTTGCAATTCTTACGATTTCCTTGAGAGTCTTTTCCGAATAGACATGTCCCGACGGATTGTCGGGGTTGATGACGAGAATGCCGACGATCGTTCCATGACTCTTGACTTTCCGCTCAAGTTCCACGAGATCGGGATGCCAATCCCGGTAGGGGTTCATTCGGTATGTATTGGGCGGGAACGAGGCGTGGTGGACTTCGGCCAGAAGATGTGTCGAGTACGTCGGTTCCGGCATGATGATGCGGGCATCAACCCGTATTGAGCTGTAAGCTCTGGCAATTGCGTCACCCAGGCCGTTAAAGAAGATAATATCTTCCCTTGTTATTTGCGCTCCCCCTCTCTTGTTGGTCTCTCCCGCCAGAAACTCTCTCGTATCATCCATGCCCTTCGTGGGCGAATAGGCGTATGACTTGTCTTCATTTAAAATATCTATGAGAACATTTTTCATCCATTCGGGAATTTTCTCTCCTTTTTCAACAGGGTCTCCGATATTTTTCCACGTAATTTCAGTTCCGTATTCGCGAAGTTTATTTGCCACCGCGACAATATTTCGAATTTCGTAAGTCAAACCCGTACCGCTTTTTGCAATATCAAATCTCATAAAACCAGGTACACTCCCCATATATTCTTCTTTTAATCTAATACGCTTATAATAATTCCATGAAAATTTCTACAAGTATTTTATATTTAACTCAGCAATTTCCGGTTAGGAAATTGCATACAGTTTATGTAAATATATGAGAAAAAAAGAACCAGTAACTGCATATTTTTCTTGACTTTTTGTCAATAAGGAGCGGCGCG
>Ga0209614_1000814_pt1 | contig 26052 bp, 21 predicted proteins | sample BlaSprsedimmetaG_FD_185484 | JGI IMG/M metagenome (GOLD analysis project Ga0209614, IMG submission 185484) | Hot spring sediment bacterial and archeal communities from California, USA to study Microbial Dark Matter (Phase II) - Blank Spring... ... | reverse complement strand
GCTAAGACCAAAGTTTTTAAACGGTATAATTGAAGGGTTCAAACGGCAAGTCTTTGATTCACTGACTCTCCGATTCGCTAACTTATTCGACTCGTTCAGGAGGTGACGCATGTGTGCAAAGGTTGATTTCACGAAGTTGTTGGAAACGGTGCGGGAGCGGCTCGCAGGCGCGGCCCCCCGTGAGGCAAAACTGGCCTCGGTGTGCGAAGTCCTCGCCGCCGAGGTTCCCCATTACGATTGGGTGGGGTTATACCTGGTGGATCCGACCCGCGAGCGCGAGCTGGTGCTCGGCCCCTTTGTGGGCACGCCTACCGAGCATGTGCGCATCGCCTTTGGCGAGGGGATCTGCGGGCAGGCGGCGGATACGGAGCAGACCTTTGTGATCCAGGATGTCTCGCAGGAGACGAACTACCTCTCGTGCAGCGTCCATGTGCAATCGGAGATTGTGGTGCCGCTCTTTGATGCGGCTGGGGGGATTGTGGGGGAACTGGACATTGACTCGCACCAGCTGGCCCCCTTCACGCCGGAGGATCGGGCGTTTTTGGAGGCCGTGGCACAGACGCTCGCGCCGCTCTTCTAGCCGCACTCAGGTGTTGAAGGCGTCGCCCAGAATTCTGCGCGTGTAGTTGAGACTTTTAGCGGCGACTTGAGGATCATCGAGCTCCAGCACGAGCCACGGGCGATGGGGCAGTGCGGCCAGTTGTGGCAGGAGCCGGGCGTAGTCAATCGCGCCGCTGGGATCGTTCAACCCGATGTGTTCGTCAATCACACCGCGCGAGTTGTTCATGTGGACGTGCCACACGTAGGGCGCGAGCGCGGTGAGCCACTCGGCGATGGGATGGGCATTGTTGTAGAGAAAAGCGTGGCAAACATCCAGGCAGACGCCCACGTGAGGGCTGTCGAGTGCATCCATGACGCCCTTGAGGAGCAGCGGGTCGGGGTCCCACATATTCTCCAACGTGATGCGCACCTCGCGCGCGGCGGCCTCCGCGCTCAGCTCGCCCCAGAAGTCCACCTGCCGTTCAATCCAGAGCCGGCGGTAGCCCTCACGCCGTAGCATGGGCAAGAAGTTGGTGTGGAAGATGACGTGGCGTGCGCCAAGCGTGGCGGCGATGTCGAGGTTGTGGAGATACCGTTCCCAGGTGAGCTGGCGGATGCGGGCATCCTCGGTGGCGCTTGCCATATCGTAGAAGGCCCCGTGACATGCCAGGGGGCCAGTGAAGTCGCGCAGTAGCTCCTGATACTCTCGAAGAAGGGCCTGCCAATCGCCATCCAGAATGGCGGGCTGCGAGAAAGCCTGAATTTCTAACCCACCCCCAAACTCGCGGGCCAGCTCGAGATGCACGCTTATATCAGTCCCATATGACGCTAACAGTATTCGACTCATTTCTGTTTATTTTACAACAAGCAGAGGCAAAAGACAAGTGCGTTTTGTTCCGGTTTGGTTACAGTTTAGCAGGCCATTTCCCATTTATAGAAGATTATGGTATAATAAAAGCGTAGGGGATGACAGGTTTCGACGGGGAAGGTTGATTGTGGATGGCGAGCCGGGGAGGCTCCGTTCCCGTGACCCCAGGAGCAAACCAACAAGTGCCAACTCTATGGCCAATAGCTGGGCCCCTGTGGCCGTCGCTGCGTAAGCAGTTAAGCCCAAGGTAACCCAAACACTGATCGGGAGAACCGATCACGCCCCTCTGGCATTTCGCTAGTGTGCTAGAGTCGGGTGCCAGATAATTAGCGTGCTGCCTCTCAGACGCCGATAAGTGAGGTCAAGATCTGTCGGCTGGTTCAGGAACGGCGCGGTCAGCGGCGACCCCCTGAACGAGAACGAAACTGCTGACTACGCTCGTAGAGGTTCACCGTCGAATTCTTCGGACGCGGGTTCGATTCCCGCCATCTCCACACCCTAAAGGGCCGGCTTGGCTGCCGGCCCTTTACATTGGGGGGGGAGGAAATCAAAGTGACACATTCGCGGATAGTCTTGGTGACGGGCGCGCGGCAGATGGGCAAGAGCACGCTCTGTCAGCGCGTGGCGGAGACGTTGCGCGCGGCGGAGGTGACGGTCTCAGGGCTGTTGACGCGCCGCACCGGCCCGCACGATCTGGTCGTGTCCGAGATGCACACCGGCAACATTTATCCCCTCACTCTGCCCTATCAAGGCGCGGGGGATCCGGCAACGCCTGCCTTCTGCATGGATCCGGCGGCGATGGCCCGGAGCGCTGCCGCCCTGGAAAGCGCCTTCCCCACGCAAGTCTTTTTCCTCGATGAACTCGGCCCGCTGGAACTGCGGCGCGGCGCGGGCTGGAGCAACGCGCTGCCCTTGCTGCACACCGCGCAGTACAAGTTGGCGATTCTCGTGATCCGCCCGGAGCTGTTGGATGTGTTGATCGCGCGGCTGCCCGCTCCCCCCTCGGCGGTGTTCCCCGTGCAGCCCGACAATCGCGAGCAGCTCTTCGAGGCGCTGCTGCAACAAGCATCATGTTTCGACTGCATGAAGTAACCGTCCACTACGGCCAGCGGCTCGCGCTGGATAACCTGAGCCTGCACATCCCGCCGGGGACCTTCACCCTGGTGACGGGGCCTTCTGGCGGCGGCAAAACAACGCTGGCGCGGGTGCTCGCGGGCATCACGCCCCACGCCATCCCCGGTAAGGTCACAGGCGAGGTGCGGGTGGATGGGCATGATCCCCAGCTGTTGCCATTGGCCAAAACGGCCTTGCATGTGGGGATGGTCTTCCAAAACCCGGCGGCGCAGCTCTTCAACCTGCGCGTGGATGATGAGGTGGCCTTCGGGCCGCGCAATCGTGGCTTGTCGGAGGCCGAGGTCGCGCAGCGGGTGACGTGGGCGTTGCAGGCGTGCGGCATCCTGCATCTGCGCGAGCGGCTGATCCGCACCCTTTCGGGCGGCGAGAAGCAGCGGGTGGCTATCGCGGCGGTGCTGGCGATGCGCCCGCCAGCCCTCATCCTCGATGAGCCGACCTCCGGGCTGGACCTGCCAGGGACGCACCAGGTCGTCGAGGCGCTGAGGCAATTGCACGCTGCCGGCACAACGCTCCTGTTGATCGAACATCGCCTGGGCGAGGTGGCCCCGCTGGCCTCGCGCACAGTGCTGCTGCACGCGGGGCGCTGTGTGGGGGATGGCGACACGGAGACCTTGCTCAATGAAACCGCACTGCTCCGCGACTTGGGGGTGCGCCGTCTGCCCCGCACCCCGCGCTGCACGTGGGAGACCTTGATGCAGACGCAGGGCTACCATCCCCCGGCGGGGCGCGATCCCCTGGTGCAGCTCGAGGGCATCGGCGTGCGTTATGGTCAGTGCCAGGCGCTGCGCGACATCTCGCTGACAATCTACGCGGGCGATTTCCTGGCGGTGGTGGGGGATAATGGTGCGGGCAAGACGACGCTGGCGCGGGTGCTCGCCGGCCTGATCCGCCCGCACAGTGGTAAGCTGCGCACCGGTTGGGGCGGACGCTTGCGTCCGGGGCGCGACGTGGGCCTGCTCTTTCAGGATCCGCTGGAGCAACTCTTCTGCGATACCGTCGCCGAGGAGGTCGCCTTTGGCGCGCAAAACTACGACACGTATGATCCCGCCTTTCAGCAGCAGCTATTGGAGCAATCTGACCTGGTGCAACTTGCGTCCTACTCGCCGTTGAAGCTCTCCAGCGGGCAGCAGCAGCGGGTGGCGCTCGCGGCAGTGCTCTCGTTGCGGCCCCGCCTGATCATCCTGGATGAGCCGACGCTGGGACAGGACTGGGCGCATCTGGAGCGGCTGATGTTGTTCTTGCAAGAGCTCAACCGTCAGGGACACACGATTCTCCTGATTACCCATGATTACAGATTGGTGTATCATTATGCCCAGCGCGTCGTCATCCTGCGCGAAGGCGAACTGGTGGTGGATGGCGTCTTACACAGGGAGTGGTGAAGCATGGACGAAACCTGGCAGATTGTGGGACATAGGTTGGCAGTACAGCAGTTGCGGCTGATGGTCATCCGCGACGAGGTTCCCCATGCGTTATTGATCATCGGGCCGCCCGATATCGGCAAGGAAACGCTGGCATTGACGCTGGCGCGGGCGCTCTTATGCACTGCGCCCGTCGAGGCGCGCCCCTGCAATGCGTGCTCGGCCTGCCGCCGGGTTGATTCGGGCAATCACCCGGACCTCCTGCGGATCACGCCGGAGGAGGCGTTGGGCAACGTGAAGATCGAGCAGATCCGCAGCGTGGGGCACTTCCTGGCGTTGCGCCCCTCGGAGGCGCGGCATAAGGTCGCGCTGATCGCTGATTTCGAGCGGGCGACCACTAGTGCGGCCAACGCGCTGCTCAAGACATTGGAAGAGCCGCCCGCCTACGCGCACCTCATCCTGCTGGCGACAGATGCGGACACCCTGCTGCCGACGATAGTCTCGCGGGCGCAGCAGATTGCGCTCCGCCCGCTCGACCGCGAGACGGTGCGCCAGGCTTTGCAGACGCGGTGGTCGCTCCCCCCCGACGTGGCCGCACGGCTCGCGCGGCTCTCCGGCGGGCGGATGGGGTGGGCGGTGCGCGCCGCGACCGATTCGCAAGCCGTGCAGCAGCTCGAGACGGCGGTGGCGCTGCTGTTCGAGGTGTTGCGCAGCGGGCTGCCAGAGCGTTTCGCGGCAGCAAAGCAATTGGCGCAGGATGATGCGCTGGTGGCGCAGACCTTCGCCTATTGGCAGGTGGCCTGGCGCGATGTGTTGCTCTTGCAGACGGCTACTGACTCGGCCCTGACCTTTCAGGAGCAGCGGGGCGCGCTGCAACAGGTGGCTGACCAGGTGACACCAAGCGCCTCGGCTGTGGTGCTACGTCAATTGGAAACGGGATTGGAGGCGCTGGCGCGTCACGCCAATACCCAACTGCTGGTGGAGAATTTACTGCTCCGGCTACCGCCTGTGGCGCTGTGAAGCCGTCTGTGGGGCGCGTGGTGTGTCTCATGTCCGTAGCGCAGAGCGGAGCATTGGCTCCGCTCTTTGTTTTTGATGTTTTTGTCAGGCCTGGACAAGCGCGGAGATATTGGCCGAGTAGTTGTACAAATCAGCGAAAAATACTTGACAAAATCTCTACAATACCTTATAATATAGCTGGTTTTGAGAGAGGCAACGAGGACAGCCTGATAGCCATAATAGCAATCACTCGTTGTGGCGCTTGGGAATACCCGCGTGGATGCGGTGAATGAGGCGCAAACAGGTGTTGGCTCAAGCCGCGAAGAAGGGGGGACGCCCCCTTCTTCATCCAATTTGAATCTCAATAACAATAAGGAGAACAGCAATGAAAACAAAAGTAGTAGCCGATGAAAAGACATTCTTGGGATTGCGCCGTTTCAACGCGGGGATGGGATTTTTGCATCTGATCCAGGGTATCCTGATGATTCTTATCAGCAACGACAGGACCTATCCCTTCACCACCTCTTATCTGACCTTCGATCCCGCCACCTTCCGCCTGGTTCCCAATCCGCAATTCGTGGGCGACCTGCGCTTTGGCCCGGCGGTGGCGCTCTTCCTGCTGATCTCAGCGGTGGCGCATTTCTACCTTTCCACTATTGGATATTCGCGCTACGTCGAAAATCTCAAGAAGGGCATGAATCCCATCCGCTTCTACGAGTACGCGCTCAGCTCCTCGTGGATGATCGTGCTGATCGCCATGCTCGTGGGGATGTGGGATGTGCCGAGCCTGGTGCTGATCTTCGCGCTCAACGCCACCATGAACCTCTTCGGGATTATGATGGAATTTCACAATCAGTACACCAAGAGGGTGGATTGGACTGCCTACATTTACGGCGTCTTCGCCGGGATCGTGCCGTGGATTGCGATTGGGATGTACTTTGCCGGTTCGCTAAGCTCTTCGGGTGCCAAACCGCCGGCCTTCGTCTACGGCATCATCGCCTCGATCTTCGTCTTCTTCAACATCTTCGCCATTAACATGGTGCTCCAATACAAGAAGATCGGCCCGTGGAAGGATTATCTCTTCGGCGAGCGCGTCTACATCATCCTGAGCCTGCTGGCAAAGACGGCGCTGGCCTGGCAGATCTTTGCCGGGACGCTGGCGCCGGTGTAGAGAAAAGATAAAGGTTGAGGGCGGCACGATGAAAAGCGGGAAAGTGTGGTTGGGGCTGCTGGCAGGGCTGGTGGTCTTGCTGTTGGTCGGCCCGTTGGTCGTGCCAATCCCGCCGCTGGAGGGGACGATCCCGCCCGCGCAACTTGCGGATGCCGATAGCCGTTTTATCGAACTGGCCGGGATCAATGTTCATTACAAGGCGATGGGCAGCGGGGAGCCGGTCTTCCTGCTGCTCCACGGCTTCGGCGCCAACACCTACTCGTGGCACAAGGTGATGACGCCTTTGAGCGAGTGGGGGACCGCCATCGCCTACGACCGCCCGGCCTTCGGCCTCACCGAGCGCCCGCTGGCATGGGACGGGGTCAACCCGTACAGCACCGAGGCGCAGGTAGAGATCGCCCTGGGTCTGCTTGACGCGCACGGGGCCGACCGGGCCATTCTGGTGGGACACTCTGCCGGGGGCACGCTGGCCGTGCATATCGCCTTGTTGCACCCGGAGCGCGTCGAGGCGCTGATTCTCGTCTCGCCCGCCATCTACACGGGCGGCGGCGCGCCGGGCTTCGTGCGTCCGTTGCTGCACACGCCACAACTGCGGCGCATCGGCCCGCTGATTGTGCGGGGCATGTTGGCGCGCGGCGATGCACTCATCGAGCGGGCCTGGCACGATCCCGCGCGCATCACGCCGGAGGATCGCGCCGGATACCTGCTTCCCCTGCAATCCGAGAACTGGGACCGGGCGCTCTGGGAGATGACGCTGGCGGCGGACTATCCCGATCTCGTTTCCCAATTGGACCGGCTGACCCTGCCGGTGCTCATCATCACCGGGAATGACGACCGCGTCGTGCCCGCTGCCGATAGCATCCGCCTGGCGGGAGAAATCCCCGACGCGGCGCTGGTGGTCATCTCCAACTCCGGCCACGTCGCCCACGAGGAGACGCCGGAGGCCACGTTGATGGCGATTGCGGAGTTCATGCGCTCGTTGCCCTGAACTACAACAATCTGGCAATGCGCTGGTTGCTGCGGAGCATTCTGTAGAGGATGCTCCGCAGTTTGTTTGCCCTACCCCAAGAATTTTCGAGTTGTGATACAATAGAGCCATAGTTGCATTGGCACAAACAAGGACTGCGTATGCTCAATCAAATGCTCACGGATCTACACGAGGCGCTGCTGGCAGGGGAACGATACTGGTTGAACAACCTACAACTGACCCTGGCGCGTTTCCGTGTGTTGCCAGCCGATCAGCGTCTTCTCGATAACGTCCTGCGCCAGGTGGATGAGATTTTCATCGTCTTGATCTTTGCGCCGGCAGAAGAACCACGCCACGCTTTCATCAACGCACTTCTGGAGCAACCTGTCGTGGGAGATGCGTTGTTGAGCAATCCTGAGCACAGCTACCACTTCAAGTATGGCAGCAAACTCAGCCCCACTGCCATCGAAGGGCAGATCGAAACAATCACCGCGCCGATCCCCTTGCTGCGTGAGATCAACCTGGTCTACGTAGCACAGCCCACGTTTGACCTCCAGGCTTACACCTCCGTGTTGGAGCGCTATCAGGATCGGGCCGATCTCGCCCTGCTGGTTACTTCAAGCCCCATCGCCTTGAGCGAGATGGAAGCGACATTGCTGGCGCAATTGCAGGCGCAGCCGATCAAAACCGCTATCGTCATCAGCACCCCAGAACCGCCCGCTGAACCGCCTCTGGTGGCAGCCTTGCGCGGACGCCCCGGCCCCAAAATCAAGTTCTTCATCGTCGGCGCGACCGCTGCGCCCGGCGTTGCAGAACTGCGCCAGTTGCTTGTGACCACCTTCTCGCTGCCCACGGTCATCCGCTACAAGCTGCAACAACCGCTGGAAACTGCTTTCAGTCTGATTGACAAGTACCGCGCGGTCGTTGATGAGCGTCTGGGGCTGCTCGACCAGGATTTGGAGACGCTCACCCAAACGCTCAAGCGGCTCCAGGAATACATCACCTCCATGGAGCAGATCTTTGAGTTGCGATTGGAGCAGGTCAACGAAGTGGTCATGGGGTTGGAAGAAACCTGCCTGATTGCATTGGAGCAACTCTTGCATCCCACCCACATCTTCGATCTGCTGCGCGTGGCCGAGGTGGAGGAGGAATTTGTGGCGAGCGTGGTCGCCGATGTGCCGATGCAGGTGCAGGCGCGCCTCGAAGAGACCAGCGAGTGGATCGCGTCCAGCTATCTCACGCCCTGGCAGATCATCAACGACCGGCTCTTGCAGCGCAGCCAGGTGACATCCAATCCGCTCTTTGAGCGGGCGGGGGGGAACTTCGACTACAACCGCAAGCACATCTTGCAGACGACCTACCGGGATATTGATACCGCCATCCACAGCTACGATGAAGCGCAGGAGGCGGCCCGTATCCTGCAAATGTGGCAGCAGGCCCTGGTCGCCATGCTCGATGATGAGGAAGTGCCCGCTGTGGTGGATGTGAAAATTGTCTTCGAGGGCGTAGCGCGGCAGATGTTGACGCATCTCACCCGCATCCCCCCACCTCTGCGCCCCCTCCTCGTCCCTTTGCGGCGCAGGGCGCTCCGCGCGCACATGCATGCCGACTTTGAAAATATCCGTGTGCAGTTGCTCGAAACGCTAACCGAACGGTTCCGGCAGATTTTGGATGGCTATCAGCACAAGATTGATGCTTCAGTCGCGCCCTATGACCGCTTCGTGCAGGAGGAGCGCAACTATCTCAACAAAGTCTACGATGATTTGAACTACATTGGGGCCTGGTTCCGCCAGATCGAATCCGAGATCAAAAACCTTAACGCCGAGTCCCGGTAACTTCCTCGAAACAAACGCCGCCGGCGCGCATAGCATCTATGCGCGCCGGCGTATGATTTCGGATGTGCTCTTAATCCACCGTCAGCGTCTTGCTCAAATTGCGCGGGAAGTCAGGATCGTAACCCCGCGCCAGGCTCAGCCGATATGAGAGCAGCTGCAACGGCACGGTCGCCAGCAGCGGCTCCAGCAATGGATCAACCTCCGGCAGCACCAGCAAATTTTGGACATTGGCCCGCAGCCGCGACTCCTCCTGCCCGATGGCGATGACCTGCGCTCCCCGGCAGGCGGCCTCGTTGATCCCACTCACGATGAGCGGGATGTCCCCCGCCCCCGCCACGAAGATCACCGGGTAGCCTGCGTAGACCGCCGAGAGCGGCCCGTGCTTGAACTCCGTCGAGAGCATCCCCTCACAGTGTGCGTAGGTGATCTCCTTCATCTTCAGCGCCCCCTCGAGCGCGATGGCGTAGGTCAGCCCATAGCCCAAACAATAGAGGTCATCCTGGTCTTTCAACTGCGCCTCCAGCGGGGCGATCTGCGGCTCCACCCGCGCAATCGTCTCTTCGAGCAGGGCCGGCAGCTGCTGCAGCATCGCCGTGTCGTGGCCGCCCAGGCGCAGCGCCAGGTACAGGAACGCGAGCGCCTGATTCATGAAGGTCTTCGTCGCCGGGACGCTGATCTCGTACCCGCAGGCCATCGGCAGATAGACCGCGCTCTCGCGCATCAATGTCGAGCCAAGCACATTGACCAGCGCCAGCGGCTCCATCCCGCGCGCCTCCGCGACCGCCAGCGCGTTGAGCACGTCCTTCGTCTCACCGCTCTGGCTCACGAAGATCCCCGCATCTTCCGGGCCGACCGCCGGGCCGTATTGCGGGATGAACTGCGGGGCCAGCACCGGGATCGCGGCCCGGCCCGCCAGCCGCGCCAGATAGGTCGCGCCCAGCAGGCAGGCGTGGTAGCTCGTGCCGCAGCCCACCAGATAGAGCTGCCGCGCGCGCTCCATGTGCGCGACCATCCGTCCCACGTGCGGGGAAGCGTCCAGCAGGTGCAGCAGCTCCGCAGCGACCTGCGGCTGCTCGTGGATCTCTTTGAGCATGAAGTGCGGATAGCCGCCCTTCTGCGCGACCTCCATGCTCGCGGTCACCTCCTCGATCTCGCGGGCCACCACGCGCCCATCCTCAACACTGCGCAGTTCCAGCCGGTCGGGTTCGAGGATCACGATCTCGCCATCCTCGATGCGCAAAATCCGGCGCGTCAGCGGCAGGATCGAGGGCAGGTCGGAGGAGACGAGCGTCGCATCCTCGGTGATGCCTGCCACCAGCCCGGAACCTTTCTTGAAGGCGTAGAGCCGCGTCTCGCCCACCCGCCCGATCACGAAGGCATAATCGCCCTCCAGGTCGCCGTAGGCCCGACGGATGGCCTCTAGCATCTCGTAGCCCTGATCCACGTACCGCTCCACGGCATGGACGCACGTCTCGCCGTCGTTGGTGGAGCGGACGGTCATCCCCTCCGCGATGAACTGCGCGCGCAGCTCCACGTTGTTGACGACGTTGCCGTTGTGCGCGCCGACCAGGTCGCCGTCGGAATCGAGGTGCGGCTGTGCGTTGGCCTGCGAGGGCGCGCCGAAGGTCGCCCAGCGCAGCTGCACCATCCCCCGTTGCCCACGCAGCGCGGCGAAGTCCAGCCGTTCGGCGACGGCCTCGACTTTGCCCACGTCCTTGCGCAGGTCTATCACGCCATCGTCGTGGATCGTGGCGCAGCCGACCGAATCGTACCCACGATAAGAGAGCCGGCGCCCGGCCTCCGTCAGAATCTCACCCAGCGGGCGCTCCTCGCGCGCCACAATGCCAAAAATCCCACACATGCAGTCATCCTCCAATAGTATAGTGAGCCGAACGAATCAGCGAGTCAGCGAATCGGCGAGGTGTGCGATGTTCGCTCTCGCGGTTCACTCTAATCCAAGTAGTTGTAGCCGCTCCGGTGAGGGGCGACCATCGGGGAGCCAGCCGCGCGCCTCGTAATACTCCGCCAGTTGCGTTTCCAAATCGGGCAGCTTGCCTTCCGCTTGCCCGGAGGGGCGCGCATGCGTGAGCAACCGCTCCGGCAACGTGTCATCCTCGCGGGTGACGCCTAGCCGATTGTTGATGAGCCGCTTGAGGTTGAAGATGCGTTCCCCGGCCAGGCGCAGCTCCTCGGTATCCATGTCCCACCCCGTCGCGGTGTTGATCAGCTGCGGGAGCTGTTCGTAGAAGTGACCGATCTTGCCCACGAATTTGCACAGTCCTAGCGGGTTATAGAGCGAGAGGTAATCCTGGAAGGCGCGGGCGTGTTTGCCGGCGCCCTCATCATCGAAGCGCTCGTAGGGTTCGGCATACCAGGCCGTCGGGTCAATGCCGTACATCGTCCAGTAGGTGAGGCCCTCCAGGTGGCAGCCGCCCCGAATCGAGGTGGCATAGCTCGCCGCCATGGAGAAATAAGCGCGCGGATCGTGATATGCGACCTCCAGCCCTTTCACGTGAACGGCGTACCGGTCGGCTTCCTGGCCCAGCACCGCTGCCGCGTGGCGGGTTCCCTCCGCCAGCAGGTCGCCCAATCCCTCCCGGTTGGTGATCAGTTCCAGCGCCGCGTGGACGCCCTCCGGCTCGCCCCAGGCGAGCGTGTGGCCCTGCAAATCCTCCGGTGAGATCAGCCCGTTTTCCAGGGCCTCCGTCGCAAAGGCGATCACCGATGAGGCGCTGATCGTGTCCAGCCCCAGCCGGTTGCAGAGATCGTTCGAGCGCGCCACCGCCGCCAGATCGTCAATCAGCAACATGGAGCCGAAGCCCGCGAGCGTCTCGTATTCCGGCCCCTCGCCGGAGACGCCCGCGTAAGGCCCTTCGGTAATCTCGATCTTCTTGCCGCAGCCGATGGGACAGGCGTGGCAGAAGGTGTGCTTCACCCAATATCGCTCGTGGATCTCCTGCCCGGAGATGGCGTGTGCGCCCTCCGCCCACGAGCCGCCCTTCCAGTTCTGGATAGGCAGATCGCCGGTGAATTCGGTCCCGGTCATCCCGCCGGCGGTGCCGTACATAGAAGCGCCCTTGGAGTGTTCTTTGATCACCGGGTTGAGCGCCTTCACCAAGTCCATGAACGCCTGAGGATCGGCGTATTGGGGGCGCGTCTTGCCGCGCGCGACCACCGCCTTCACCTGCTTACTGCCCAGCAACGCACCCATACCGCCGCGCCCCGCTGCCCGGCTGTGCTCGCGTCCGCCCTGCATCACCGAGGCGAAGCGCACCAGATTCTCGCCCGCCGGGCCGATCACGCCCGCGCGCGCCTTGGGATCGGTCTCCGCCAACAGCTGATCGTAAGCGTCGAAGGTGTCCAGCCCCCAGAGGTGCGCGGCATCGCGGATTTCCACCACCGGGCCATCAGCGCCCTCATGCACGTAGATGTAGACCGGCGACTTCGCCCGCCCCGTGATGACCAGACCATCAACGCCCGCTGCGCGCAGCTCCGCGCCGATGTGCCCGCCCACGTTCGCCTCGTTCCAGATGCCCGTCAGCGGACTGCGTCCGCACCAGCTGGAGCGGCAGCCTGTCGGCGCGAAGGTGCCGGTGAGCAACCCGTTGAAGATGTAGATGGGGTTGCGCGGATCGAGCGGCTCGATCTCCGGGTCTAGTTCTTCATAGTACAACTTCGCCGCGTAGCCGCTGCCCAAGAGATACTTGCGGGCATCGGAGTCGGCAATCGCCATCTCCCGCACCTCGCCGGTGTCCAAATCAATCCGAAAATACTTGCCTGCATAGGCGTGTGTCATCACTCTTTTCCTCCTCTAAAAATCTGCAAACCTAAAAATCACTGGGACTTCTTGAGTATAACCGCCTTGCCTCAAGAGGCAAGCCTCGTTTTAGGGGCCTTGCGAGCAAGGGAGAGCATATTCAACGGCCCAAGCTGATTCATTCTCTCGCTGGAGACGCTGCCGCGGCTCGCTACCGGCGATGTCGCTTGCTTTTCCTTGCCTGAGGCGAGGGGGCCTGAGCGGTTCATGCACGTCGGGATTAGGACGCAGATTTTCACGGATTCACGCTGATAATTCTTAAAATCAACGTGAATCTGCGTCCAATATCTGCTCAAGGCTTATTCAGGAACAAGCCTAACACTAATCGGGGTTTGTGGATATATTGGAGGATATTTGTATAGATATTATTGACAAGCGGGCGCTCCTATGGTATCCTAAAGCTATGAAAACAGGCGAGGCATACATACTATGACAGCAAGCGAACAACCTTTGAGCGATAAACCCATCTACAACATCGGGGCCGTCAAACGCATCACCGAGATCCCCGTGGCCACGCTGCGCGCCTGGGAGCGGCGCTACGGCTTCCCCGATGCAGCGCGCACCTCCGGCGGACATCGCCTCTATACAGAAGGGCAGATCGTCCGCTTGCAGTGGGTCAAGGCGCGCATTGACGAGGGGATGCAGACGCGCCAGGCCATCGAAGCTTTGCGCGAGATGGAGCGCGAAGGCCGCTTTCCAGAAGCGCCCCCCCCGCTCGTGGATGACGGCGTGTCCGCCCCAGACCCATCGCTCGAACATTTCAAAACGCGGCTGGTGGCCGCGTTGCTCGCTGGCGATCTGCAAGGGGCCGATCAGTCGCTAGGGGAAGTTCTGGCGCTCTATCCATTGGAGGCGCTGATCCCAGGGCTGATCCGCCCGGTGTTCACCGCCATCGGCGAGGCGTGGTTCGCGGGGGAGATCAACGTGGCGCAGGAACATCTCGCCACGCAGTTTCTACATCATCGGCTGGTGATGTGGCTGATGACCGGCCCGCCGCCGCGCGATGTCGCGCCTGTGGTATTGGCCTGTGCGCCCCAGGAATGGCACGAAGGCAGCCTGCTGATGTTAGGCGTCCTTTTGCGCCGCAAGCGCTGGCCCGTCGCCTATCTGGGGCAGGCCGTGCCGCTTCCCGATCTGGCGCGCTACGTGCGGGCGACGCAGCCCCTGGCCGTCATCCTCGTTGCGATGACGGCGACTGCAGCCGAATCGCTGCTTGCCTGGCCGCAATGGCTGCCGGAGGCCGCGGCCCATGCGCGCCCCATCGTCGCCTATGGCGGGCACATCTTCACCGCCGAGCCGGAATGGCAGGCGCGCGTGCCCGGCATCTTCCTCGGCCCCACGCTTGAGACGGGCCTGCTGAATCTGGAGCGGCTTCTGCAGCAAGCAGCGCCTCTGAAGCGGTGAACTCCGCGCTGCTTTTTCAACCTCACGCTTTGCCTGTTTGTCAAACTGTCTTTGTGCGGTATAGTAGAAGCCTGATGATGCCTATGTGGGATAAAATAAGATGAGTGAAATGGACACAACACCGAGCAACGCGAATACCGATGCCGCCCCGCAAGGGCCGGAAGAACAACTCGCCAGCGTGCGCTTTCAGGAGGCTGGCAAAGCATATCATTTTCTCGCCGCCGGAGATTTGGAGCTCCAGCCGGGGGACTGGGTCGTTGTCGAAACGGTCTACGGCGATCAGGCCGGGCAGCTGGTCAGCCTGGAACCGCTGACCACAGCCCTCCCGGAGGACATCCGCCCGCTCAAACGTCGCGCCAGCGGCCTCGATATGGCCCGCTACCATGTCATGCAGGAGCGCGCGGAGCGGATGCTGGACATCGCCGTTGAGGAAATCGGCAATTTGGAGACCAAAGAGGCGATCAAAGCCGTCTACGCGGAGCTGACCCTCAATGGCAAACAGGCGCTCATCTCCTACATGGGCAATCTCAGCAACAAAGAGCGCGCCCAACTGCGGCGGCGTCTCTCCTCACGGATGCGCTGCCGGGTGGAATTGCGCTTTGTGGGGCCACGGGATCACGCCAAACATTTGGGCGGCTACGGCGTCTGCGGCGAACCGCGCTGCTGCGCCCGCTTCCTCACCGAGTTCCAGGCCGTCTCCATCCGCATGGCAAAGGACCAGTCCATCTCCATGTCGCCTACCGACATCACCGGGATGTGCGGACGGCTGCGCTGCTGTCTTGGCTACGAGCACCAGGTCTACCAGGATGCCAGTAAGGGCTTTCCCAAACGCAAATCCTGGGTGGAGACAGAAAACGGCGTGGGGCGCGTGATTGATTGGGACGTGCTGAAAGGGGAAGTGATCGTGGAGATTCCGCCCGATGGCCCACGCCACGAGCGCGAACGTTTCCGCTTCCCGGTGGAGAGTGTCAAAGACGCCCCACGCAAAAACTGACCATTTCGTCTAAGATCAACAGCTCGCAACAAATCCGTTGCGGGCTGTTTTTCTATTCCCCCGGCGCGTCGGGCAGCGTCAAGCCATCCGCCCCCTCGTAGTGCAACCGCGCGCCAGTCTCCGGCTCGTAGAAGCCCAGCCGCACCCGATACTGCCCTTCTGGCAGGGGAAGCGTGTAGGTCTCGCTGATGATCTCTCCCGTCATCCACAGCGAGGTGGGATAGTTCCCCCCTCGTGGTGCGCTATCGCGCTGGGCGAGTATCTGCCCGTTCTCATCCACCAGATGGACGAAGACGGTGTAGCGCGTCTCCATCTCGGCCAACGCCTGCCAGTAGACCGTCAGCGCGAGCTGACCGCCCTCCGTAGCCAGATCGTACCCTAGCAGGCGAATCGCCTCCCCGAAGTCCGCCGCCAGCGATACCTCCGGCGCGGGCGCGGCGAAGGTGCGCGCCAGCGGTTGCACCTCCAATGTTCCCAATGTTACCGGCGCGTGTTCGCCCACCTGCACCAGCAACGTGTACGCCCCCGGCGCTAGATCGCGCGGGAGGCGCACCGAGTAGCGATCCTCCACCAGCTGGCGCGGCTGCCACTGCGAAAAGGGCGTGGCTCCCGCAGCGGGCGCGCCGGCATAGAGCGTGCGCGCTTCCGGGCCGGTCAACAGCAGGCGCACAGGCTGCTCCGGCAGGGGGTCGGCGGGCGCCAGCCAGCAGAGCGTGAGCGGGTGCGCCTCCCCCGGTCGCCACGAGGTGGGGAGCGCGCTCCAGCCCAGGAGCTGCAACCCCGCCGCGCCGATGGCCTGCGGTTGCGACGCTGTGCCGCACGCCGCCGCCACGACCTCGGCGGGGGGCGGATTGGGGGCCGTGGCGAGCGGCCCTAGTGGGAAGCGCGCCTCCAGCCCGGCGAAGGTCTCGTCCACGAGCAGGGGCAGCACCTCGCCCGTGTCGGGATTGAAGAAGCGCACGCCGATCTCGTACTGCTCGCCCGGCGGCATCCCAAACGGCGGCGTCACCACGTACTGATCCCACACCCGCTCGCCCGGCATCCACTCTGCGGGCGGATAGTGGAAGGCGGTCACGCGCGCCCACTCGCCGGTTGCGGGCGAATGGAGCCGCACCACCGGTTGCAGGGCCGGATAATTCGCGCGCGGCTCCCATACGATGAGGATGGGGCACGGCGCGCCGGCCACGCAGGGCTGCAAGGTCCGCGCCGCGTGGAGGTGGACCACATGGGCGAAGTTCGCGGCAGGCGGATCGCGCCATGGCTCCGCGTAGGTCGCCGGGTAGAGCCAGTATTGCCACAGCGCCGGTTCCCCTGCCGGATCGCGCAGCGTGCCATCGAGGACCCAACCCTGGGTCAGGTCGGCGGGCCAGGGCGCGGGCGGCGAGAGCGTCGCGGGCAACAGATAGCGCGCAAATTGCGCCGCGCCGCTGGGGGGTACGACGAAGATCGCCCCGCCGGTGAGCCATTTGGCCTCGGCGTAGTTCTCGGCCAGCGCCGCGACGGTGGGATGGCGGTAGTGCTCGCTGGCGATGTAAACAGTCGTCTCGCGCAAATCCGTCGCATCGAGCGCCTGCGCCGCCAGCACCATCTCGCCATCGGCGGCGTAGAAGAGCGCGGCAGATGCAGCCCAGCGCGCGTAGGTTGCGCCGGTGTACACGCCCCCGCCGATCAGCCAGACGGCCAGCGCCAGCTCCGGTCGCGGGCGCGGCAGGCGGCGCAGAAGCGCGTCCAATCCCAGCGCGGGTAGGAGCATCACGAAGGGATACAGCCCCACCAGCCGCAGGTTGCTGGGGGTGATCTCCGCCGTCGCCAGGGCGCTCGGCAGGAGCATGACGGGTATCGCGGTGAGGAGGAAGAGGCGTGCGGCGCTGTCCACCGCGTTGCCGCGCCGACGACAGAGCGCCGCCGCGCCCCAGATGCCGAGCGCGGTCAGGATTAGCCCCAGGAAAGGCTGCCCCGGCGTGTTGAAGCGGACGTAGAACTCGCCGGCGCCGGGCCAGAACAGCCCCTTGATGCAGAGCCAGATACCACGCCAGGCCGCCGCTGCGGTCGGTGCGGCGACCTGATCAATGCGGGTGAGAAAGGCTTCGGGATGGCGGAGGAAATACGCGCCCAGCGGTGCAAAGGCGAGCAAGGCCGCGCCGCCCGCCCAAACCAGCTGCGCCACTCGCTGCCGCCGCTCGGAGGGGGGCGTGCGCCACAGCAGCCAGAGAAGCGCCAGCCCCAGCGGGAGGGGGAAGAGGCGCGCCGCGAGGTAGGTGTACCCCGTCAGCCCCAGGGAAAGCCCCCCAGCGATGAGCCAGCCCCGCCGCCCGCTGCGCCAGCCGCGCCAGAGGAGGGCCACGGTGAGGCCCTGCAACAGCGGTTGTGCGATGGCGCGGAAGCCGTAGCGGCTGAGCAAGATGTGCGGGAACGCAACCGCCATCCCCGCAGCGGCGAAGAGCGCGATGCGGCGGGTGTCCCGTCCCGGCCCCAGCAGCGCGCGCGTCGCGGGCGCGGTCACGGCGACGGTGAGCAGGCCGAGCATCGCCGCGCCCAGGCGCAAGCCCCACGGCGCGCCGTCCGTGATGCGCACCCACGGCGCGGCCAGGTAGAAGAAGAGCACCTCTTTGCCGGTGTAGGCGCGGATGAAGAGCGGGGTGTAACTCCCGTCGGCGATCTGCCGGGTGAGGATGACGTTGGCGGCCTCGTCGTAGTGCAGGCCCACGGGCAGCTGCGGCAACGCACCCAGGCGCAACGCCGCCGCTGCCAGCAAAATCGCCACCATCCACCAACGCGCTGTTGTCTGCTTCATAAGGATGGATTATACCGGCAAGCGGCGGGAGCTACAACCTGGGGCGCTTATGGTATAATCTGCACTGTGAACGAAAAAGCCGTGAAGCTCATTATCCAAATTCCGTGTTATAACGAAGAGACGACGCTGCCGGAGACCATCGCCGCGCTGCCGCGCGAAATTCCCGGCGTGGCGACCATCGAGTATCTGGTGATTGACGATGGCAGCACCGACCGCACGGTGGAAGTGGCGCGCGCGTTGGGCGTGCAACACATCGTCTCGCTGGCGCGCAACCAGGGGTTGGCGAATGCCTTCGTGGAAGGGCTGCAAGCCTCGGTGCAGGCCGGCGCGGACATCATCGTCAACACCGATGCAGACAATCAGTACCACGGCGGCGATGTCGCCCGGCTGGTCGCTCCGATCCTGGCGGGTGAGGCCGATATCGTGGTGGGGGATCGCGGGGTGGGACAGCATCCCTACTTCGCGCCGTGGAAGCGGTGGCTGCAACGGCTGGGCAGCTGGGTGGTGAGCCAGGCGGCAGGGACGAAGATTCCCGACGCCACCAGCGGCTTCCGCGCCTTGACGCGCGACGCGGCGCTGCACACGCTGGTGCTGAGCCACTACTCCTACACGCTGGAGACGCTCATCCAGGCTGGCTCGCGGCGGATGGCGGTGGCCCACGTGCCGATCCGTGTCAATCCGCAGACGCGCCCCTCGCGGCTGATGAAGAGCATCGGCCACTTCGTGACCAACTCGGCAGCGACGATCATCCGCGCCTACACGATGTACCGCCCGCTGCGCGTCTTCCTGTTCGTGGGGGTGCTGCTCACGCTGGGAGGGCTGGTGCTGGGCTTGCGCTTCCTCTATTTCTACGCGCAGGGGTACGGCTCCGGGCATGTGCAATCGCTCATTCTGATGGCGGTGCTGTTGCTGATGGGCTTCCAGACCATGCTGATCGGGTTGTTGGCCGACCTGGTGGGCTTCAACCGCAGGATTCAGGAGGAGACGCTCTACCGTTTGCGCCGCCTCGAGCTCGATATCGAGGCGCTGAAGGAGCGAGATGATTAACCATTTCCGCGAACTGTGGGAGTATCGGGAGTTGATCTACAACCTGGTGCTGCGCGATCTCAAGGTGCGCTACAAGAATTCGCTGCTGGGGATCCTCTGGTCGTGGCTGAACCCGCTGCTGATGATGCTGGTCTTCACCTTCGTCTTTGGCATCATGCGCGGTGCGACGGAGGGCTACCACATTCTGGTACTGAGCGCGCTGCTGCCGTGGAACTACTTCGCCGGCGCGGTGATGGGGGGGACCACGAGCATTGTTCATAATGGACACCTCATCAAGAAGGTCTACTTCCCGCGCGAGATTTTGCCCATCTCAGTGGTGCTCTCGAATCTGGTCAACTTCCTCATCAGTCTGCCGATGTTGCTGCTGCTGGCGCTCATCTCCGGGATTCCGCTGACGGGGTGGGCGTTGCTGCTCCCGCTGCCGATCCTGATCGAGACATTGTTCATCATCGGTGTGGTGCTGATCCTCTCGACGGTGGAGGTCTTCTACCGCGACACGCACATGCTGATGGACGTGGGCATCCTGGCGTGGTTCTTCATGACGCCGATCTTCTACACGCTTAACGAGCTGCCCCAGTCGGCCTCCATCCTCTGGATAGAGAACTTCAACCCCCAGGTGTGGCTCTACCGCCTCAACCCGATGGCCTCGATTATCAACACCTACCAGGATTTGCTCTACCGGCAGGAGCTCACCGCGCTGGATTTTTTGGGGCGCACCGCATTGACGGCGGTGGCAATCTTCCTGTTCGGCTATTGGTTCTTCCACCGCTTTAGCGCCCGGTTCGGTGAGGAGGTCTGATGACGCTCCACGTCAACGCCGCTCCCCACACGGGCGTGGACGACCGAACCAACCCCACACGCCGCTTTTGCGGCGTTTTGTTGATGGCTGTGCTTCTGGCCCTGCTCCTGCGAGCGTGGGCCGTTTTGATGCTCCCCGTTGATTTCGATGAGCCGATTTACCTCGAGGCCGGCTACGACTACGCCCAGGCCCTCCGCGCCGGCGATTGGGCCGCCGTGATGGACTATCCCGGCAACATCGAGCATCCGGCCCTGGTCAAGCTGCTCTACGCCGGGGCCTGGCTCGTCCGGGGGCCGGACGCGGTGTGGCCCGATGTTCTCTACACCGCGCGGGCCATCTCCGCCCTCTGTGGGACGCTGGCTGTGCTCGTCGTTGGTCTGCTCGATCCGTGGGCCGCGCTCTTCTTCGCCGTCCACACGCTGGCGATCAAATACACCAGCCAGGCCTATTTGGAGGCGTTGCCGCTCTTCACCTCTTGGGTGGCGGTGCTGACCTTCGTCAAAGCCAAATCCGCGCGCGATCCGCGCCTCTGGCTCTCCGCTCTTGCGTTGGGCATCACGGGCGCGGGCAAATTCACCTACTTCCCCGTCATCTTCCCCATCGCCTACCTGGCCCTCCGTGAAAAACGTCTCCATTGGCGTTGGCTCCTGGCCTACGTCGGCGTGGCGGCCCTGGCCTTCTGGGCCTTCAACCCCATCCTCTGGCGCGATCCGGTGGGGCGATTGGCCGAGGCGCTGCTCTTTCATCGCGCCTACTCGCAAAGCATGCAGGTGTCGCGCTTCAGCTATCCCTGGTACCAGCCGCTCGTTTGGCTCTCGCGCTCAGTGCAGGCCTGGCATCTTGAAGTTTTCTTCTTCCCCCCGCTAGATAAGCTCATCTTCTGGCTGGGGTTGGCGGGACTCTACTGGGGCTGGCGCAAGTACCGCTGGGCTGTCGTCTGGCTGCTGGGCGGCCTGCTCTTCCTTCTAATCTGGCCGACCAAATGGCCGCAATATGTACTCTTGCTCGTGCCGCTGCTCTCTCTGCTCGCGCCGCTGCCCTTGCGCGAGGCTTACCGCTGGGTGCGCGCCCAGGAGGATTACTGGGAATGGTTCAAGGTGATGGCGATCCGGCCACCGCCGGCTTTCTGGGTCCTCTCCATCGCCTTTCTCTTTGTGGTCACGGTGGGATACATGGCGAACAACGTCTGGGTCACGTTGGAGCGACTCAAATGGCTGCACGTCACTCCGCAGAACTCCGGCCTGCCCAGCAACACCATCTACGATGTACTCTTCACCAGCGATGATTCGGCTATTATGACGACCGAGTGGGGCGTCGTCTCCTGGGATTTTTCCGGGACGACCGGCTCGTTGGGCGATTGGACCATCTACAACACCGCCAACTCGCCGCTGATCCACAACCGCGTGCTCGATGTCCTCCAGGATGAGAGCGGCGCGCTCTGGTTTGCCACCGCTGGCGGCTTGAGCCGCTACTCTGAGGGCCGTTGGGAGACGTATGACCTGGCGATGCTGGGCCTGCAGGGCGCGCGCACACAGGCCCTGGCGCTCGGCAGCGACGCGCGCGTGTGGGTCGGCACAGAAGGCGGCATCGCGGCCTTCGATGGCGTGGTCTGGCAGAGTTGGCCGCTGGATGATTTCGTCTTCACGCTGCTCGTCGAACCGACCGCCGCCGGCGACCGCGTTTGGGTGGGAACTTCCGCCGGTTTGCGTTATCTCGATGTGGCCCGCGAGCGCTGGACCGGCTTTGAGGGCGCGCAAAATTGGGGGCGCGGCGTCACGGCCCTCCTGCTGGATAGCCAGCAACGGCTTTGGGCCGGCACGCGGGGCGCGGGCCTGGGATGCTGGGATGGCGAGAGTTGGCGCTTCTACCGCACCGCCAATTCCCAGATCCCCTTCAACACGGTGCAGGCGCTCTACGAAGTGGAACCGGGTATCCTGTGGGTGGGGACGGCGCATCCGACCGCCGCAGGCGGCAATGTCTCTATTTTCGATGGGGAGGATTGGCGGACTTTCACCTCGCGCAACTCCGGTTACTCCGGCGCTGAGCCGCTGGTCATCGTCCCCGCGACCGATGGAACGCTCTGGATTGGTACCCGTACTACCGGGCTGGAAATCTATGCGCCCAGGCGCTAAAAGATGTGAACGTGTAAACATATGAGGAGAAATCTATGGATACGACAGAACTGATGCAGGTGGGGATGGCCCTGGTAGGCTTCGATATGATTCCTGAGGATAGCGCCATCTATGTCTCCGGCGTGCGCATCAAGCGCGTGCTTTTTGGGCTGGATATTGGCGTGGGCGAGTTGTTGCTGGCCCATCAACGCAACTATGACGCCGTTATCGCGCACCATCCGGTGGGGATGCCCCATCGCGCCTGGCGCGTCTTCAAGCGGCATGAGCAGCTGCTGATCGAGGCCGGCGTCCCGGAAGATGTGGCCCGCGCTGCCATCGCGCCCAAGCTGGAGCAGTTGCGCGTGGATGGGCTTCGCGCCAACTATGAGCGCGTCCCTATCGTTGCCCAGTACCTGCGCTTGCCCTTTCTCAACATCCACTCCCCGCTGGATGAGTTGGGCCGACGCATGATGCAATCCACCGCGAATGATGTCCTCAAGGGCAACCCGGAGGCCACCGTCCGCGATGTTGCCAACGCGCTGGCGAGCTTCCCCGCTGCGCGCCGGGCCGAGACGGAGGTCGAGGTGATGCTAGGCAATCCGCAGGCCCCCGCGGGCAAGGTGGTGGTGGCCCATGGGGCCTACACCAACGGCGGGTATCACGTCGCCCGCGCCTACTTCGAGCACGGTGTGGATACCGTCGTCTACATCCACATCACCGCTAACGATTTACAGCGCCTCCGCGAGGAGGTTCGGGGCAATTTGATCGTCACCGGCCATCTAGTGGGGGACGCTTACGGGATTGCTCCGTATATCGCGGCGTTGCGCGCCAAGGGCATCCATGTGGACGTGCTCAGCCAGGTGCTCGCCGGCCCGGAGATGCTCGTCGCCTGAGAGCGTGTCACCCTAGCCGCAGGTATGATCAGGGCCGCCGAAGGGGCCGATGTCGGCGTTGGTGCGATCCAGGAAGCTACGGGCGAAATTGACCAGCCGGTAAACATCGGCGAAGTTGCTCACCATGCCCACCGAGATCCGCACCGCGCCGACGTGCTTACCGTATTGTTGCTGCATCTTGTCCCGCAGTTCAGCGAACGATAGCCCCAGCTCCCCGGTGAAGAACGCCCGCATCACCTCCGGGGTGAGGCCGTGGGCCACCTCGCCAGCGCCGGGATTGCAGAAGCAGCCGGTGCGCAGCGAGATGTTGCGGCGATTTGCCAGTTCCTCGATGCGGCGTTCATCCAAGACCGCGCCGTTGCGGTCGAGAAAGACGCCGGTGACAGTGCCGCCGCGCGCGGTCAAATCGGTGGGGCCGTGGATGGATACCAGGGGACGCCCGTTGCTGTGATGCAGGGCGGTGAGTTGCGCCAGCAGCCAGCCGGTGAGCGCGAGCACCCGCTCGTGGATCTGCTCGATGCCGATGTGGGCCAGGTGGCGCAGGCCGATTTCGACGGCGGGCAGGTTGAGGTAGTCCACCGTGCCATCCTCGAAGCCGGCTGCGCCCTCGGAAAAATAGTGACCATCCCCCTGCACCGAGGCAATCGAAATCGTGCCGCCCGCATACCAGGGGCGGCGCAACTTTGCCAGCGCCTCACGTCGCGCTAAGAGACAGCCCACGCCGGTGGGATAGCCGAACATCTTGTAGAAGGACAGGGCCACGAAGTCCGGTCGCCAGCGGTGTACATCCAGCCGGTTGGTGGGTGCAAAGGCGGCGCTATCGAGCAACACATCCCAGCCCTGTGCCTGCGCCTTTTCGATCAGCGTGAGGGGGTGCTGCACGCCGGAGTAGTTCGACTGGGCGGGGAAAGCGAAGAGATTGTGTTTGCCGGGTTGGGCCTGCGCGAGCGCCGCTTCGAGCTGTGCCATATCAACGCGCAATTCGGGGGCCGTTACCGGCGCGTAGGTGATGGTTGCGCCTTTGGCGCGGGCGAACTCGCGGATGCCGTTTACCGAGTTGTGGTTGTCGAAGGTGAGCGTGTAATGACCCCCTGGCTCGAAGGGGTACGCCTCGCCCACCAATTTGAGCGCGCCGCTGGCGTTGAGGGTGAAGATTGCCTCGTACTCCTCCGGCGGGGCGTTGAAGTATTCCAGCACGTAAGCGCGGGCGCGCTCCACCCGCTCCGTCATCGCCAGCGAGGTGGGGTTGCGCGAGTGCGGGTTGCCGAAGACATTGCCCGAAAGTAGCGCGTGGTGCTCGTGGAGCTGACAATCGGCGTAGAGGCCGCCGCCGGTGTAATCCAGGTAGACGTGATCCAGCCGGTCGAGGCGGGCGTATTCCTGTGCACGCAGGTCATCCAGGGCGCGCGTTGCGGAGAAGTCTGGATAGGCCGCCTCAAAGGCGGCTTGCGCGGGGGTCAACTCTTCGAGAAGCGGGGGCGCTGTCTGATTCATCCATGCACTCCTTTTTATGCCGATCATACCTCGCAACGGGCGCAGCGACCAGATACACCCCGCCTTAACCCGCGTTACAATCGTCACCACCGGCGCGCAACAACAACGACCGGCCCCTGTAAGGGAACCGGTCGCCGTTGTGATAAGGTCGCTGGTCTTAGCCGGCGTGAATGGCCTCGACGGGGCAGACCTCGACGCAGGCGCCGCAGTCAATGCAGATCTCGGGATCAATCACGTAGTGCTCTTCTCCCATGTCAATCGCCTCGACGGGGCATTCCGCCACGCAGGAACCACAGCTGATGCAATCATCGTTAATTATGTGCGCCATTATCAAGCCTCCTCAGTAGAAATGTATGATGCCGTTTGGCAGGGGACAGTATACACCGAAAGGCCCAGCCGTCAATGCGAGGGTGGCGAGATGTTAGCAACAGCGGGATGCACTTGTTGATAGTGCATCCCGCTGCGTTTGCTGTGCTCGCTTTACGTCTGGCGCGTTTACTGACGCAATACCAGAGGTAGGAAGAGCTGATAACGAGGCGGCGTTGCGCCGTTCCAGAAGCCTCCGGCGAGTGTATAGAGGTCGCCGTAAAGGTTGCCAGCGTCTGGTTGGCCGATGCTGCTGTGCAGCGTATAGGCATTGCCGCTGCTCAGGCCGCCGCCGCCATCCACGGTGGACCAGGTGAGGTCGTAGCCGCCACCCTCTTGAGCGAGGACTGCGGCGGGGAGCAGGAGGAGCGTGACCAGAAAGAGTAGGCCGAGAATCTTTGGAGCGTTCATGGCTCCACCCCTTCATTGATGAAAGGCTCCAGGCGCAGATCTTCGTAGCCCAGGCGGTGCGCCACGATGCGATAATCGAAGCTGCAGGTGGAAGCCTCTCCATCCAGATTGACGCCACGCACGGTGAAGCTGGTAGCGGTTTTGGCGGTGACGAAGAGGAGCACGGGTTCATCACAGACGGCTGTGACGTAAACATGATAGGTCTCGGTGAGGTTGATGGTTTGGGCGAAGATGGGGTCAATGGTGATGATGGCCGTCCCTTTCACCAGGCTTGCCTCGCCGAAGTCCTCGAACCAGTTTTCCGGGCTTTCCACGGCGTAGAGCGTGCGTGTGCCGTAGTCGCGGGTATTGACGATGCTGGATTTCGTGCCGCTGACGGTGTGGTTGCCAGTGATATGAACGTGACCATCGAAATATCCTGCATAGGCGCCGCTGGAGCCATAGATGCCATACTCTTCGCCGGTACCGTAGACGCCGTAGTTGGTCGCAGTGGTATTGCCGCCATCACCGTAGACGCCGTAGACGCTGCCACTGGCGCCGGTAGCGACACCCCGCATACCCTGGGTGCTGCCCGATCCGTAGACGCCGGTAACGCCAGTGCCGTAGACACCATACTCTTGTGCCGTGCCATAAACACCATAGTTGGTGGCCGAAGTGGTGCCACCGTTACCGTAGACGCCGTAGACGCTGCCGCTGGTGCCGGAGGCGACCCCATAGACTCCCCGATAGGGGGGATTGGCCTTCTACACCTGTGCCAGAGGGGGAACTTACTTGCCCTAAGACGCCGCGTGTGGTGCCGCTAGTCGCTGTAGCTTCACCTTGAATACCCATGCCGCTGGTGGAAGCGGAGGCGCCGTAAACGCCCCGCGTCGGGTTGACCGGATAGCTGTTGACAGCATAAATGCCGAAACTGTAACCAGATTGAGCTAGTCGAATATCGGCGTAGGTGCCTTGGAGGGACAGCCCATCATTGTGCAAGTGGGCGCCGCTCCAGGTCTGACCCCAGTGGTTATGTGCCGCTGGTGCGTAATAGCTGCCGTGCTGTCCATC
>Ga0209614_1000813_pt1 | contig 26173 bp, 26 predicted proteins | sample BlaSprsedimmetaG_FD_185484 | JGI IMG/M metagenome (GOLD analysis project Ga0209614, IMG submission 185484) | Hot spring sediment bacterial and archeal communities from California, USA to study Microbial Dark Matter (Phase II) - Blank Spring... ... | reverse complement strand
CATCTTATTGGCCTCCTTAGACCATCTTATGCGTAACAAAGATAGTCTAGGCGGACCAATTATTTCGAATACTTTTTTATGTGAGGCAACGAATCAATTTCAGATACTTTTTTGATGAGTCAATTCGGCTGATTGACAACAGCTATCATTTAATAATATTATTTAATGAGTTATCGTCAAAAATATATTTTTATAGCATTGTTTAACAATTTAGCTTTACTTAAATAAGTGATTATTTTTAAATAGATTTTAAGCTTTAAGTTAAAACTTAAAATTTGGACGGGTGAATATTAACCATATTTTTTAATAGGTATATTTTATCTGTTAAGTAAAGTTATTTAAGCAGCTAAAAAGCCGAGCAATGCTTGGCTTTTTTTATTTATTAACTGCAAAGGGGGTATTTAAATGTCCGTTGTATATTTTTTATTGTCTATATTTTTTGGGATCATAGGTCTTGTGGCGGGGTTTTTAATCAGAAGATATGTGGCTGAAACCAAGATAGATTCTGCTGAGACAGAAGCCAGAAAAATTCTCATGGAGGCCAACAAGGAAGTAGAAACCAAGAAAAAAGAAGCTGTTCTTGAAGCAAAAGATGAAGTTCATTTTATGAGAACTGATGCTGAGAGAGAAATCAGGGAACGTCGAGCGGAAATCCAAAAGAGGGAGTCGCGGCTTGCCCAAAAAGAGGAATTGTTGGATAGTAAGCGCGAAATTTTAAATCAGGAAGAAAAAAAATTGGTTGAAAGCAAGAAAAAAATTGAGGAGCTCAAAATCAATCTGGAGGGCGTCGTTGAGGAACAGAAGAAGGTGCTTCAGCAGGTTGCAAAGATGTCTGTTGTGGACGCCAAAGATTTGTTGTTGAAAAAAGTTGAGGATGAGACGAGACATGATGCGGCTTTAATGGTAAGAAAAATTGAGGGTGAAGCTAGAGAAGAAGGGAACAAAAGGGCTTGCAATATAGTTTCTTTGGCGATTCAACGCTGTTCGGCCGATCATGTAGCCGAAACCACCATATCTTCTGTTAACCTTCCAAGCGATGAGATGAAGGGAAGAATAATTGGCAGAGAAGGCAGAAACATACGAGCATTTGAGAATGCGTCCGGGGTTAACCTTATAATTGACGACACCCCAGAAGCTGTTGTTCTGTCATGTTTTGACCCGGTAAGACGGGAAATTGCCAGAATTGCGCTTGAAAAGTTGATAGCTGATGGCAGGATTCACCCAGCGAAAATCGAAGAAATGTACGAAAAAGCGAAGCAGGAAGTTGAAATTCAAATTCGCGAAATGGGCGAGCAAGCTGCTTTTGATACCAATGTTCAAAATCTTCACCCGGAACTAATCAGGGTGTTGGGTAGATTAAAGTACAGAACCAGTTACGGGCAGAACGTTTTAATGCATTCGATTGAGGTTTCACATTTAGCAGGAATTATGGCTGCGGAACTGGGAGTGGATACAAAGCTATCCAGAAGAGCCGGGCTTTTACATGATATCGGAAAAGCTATCGATCACGAGGTTGAGGGTTCTCATGCTATTATTGGTGCGGATTTGGCAAAGAGACTCCAAGAATCCAACGAAGTTTGTCATGCAATTGAAGCTCACCATCTTGATGTTGAGCCAAAGACAGTAGAAGCTGTTTTGGTGCAATCAGCCGATGCTATTTCTGCTGCGCGACCTGGAGCCAGGCGAGAAACTCTTGAAAGTTATATCAAAAGGCTAGAAAATCTTGAAAGAATAGCCGATTTCCACAAGGGTGTTGATAAATCATATGTTATGCAGGCAGGACGTGAGATTAGGGTATTGGTTAGGCCAGAAAAGATAGACGATGCGGAATCGGTTTTATTGGCGAAGGAGATTGCTAAAGAAATAGAGGCGGAGATGGATTATCCGGGACAAATAAAGGTAATCGTAATTCGCGAGCATAGATCAATCGAATATGCGAAATAATCTGTTTGAGGAGTAGTCTTGTCTTCAAAAGAAACAGATAAGTTAATGAATTTCATTGAAGGAGTAGTTGGTGATCGTTGTCTAAAGATCGACGAGGACTTAGGCAATGGTTTTGTGAGACTTCATGTAAGCGAGGCTGAGAAAAGACAAGCTAAACATGATATACGTTGTGTCGAAGATATTGTTATCGAGCTACTTCGTAATTCAAGAGACGCGGGTTGTAAAAATATCTTTGTTGCTTCTTACAAAGAAAAAAATCTTCGAATCATTACAATCATTGATGATGGTTGTGGTATTCCTCCAAATTTGTTTGCAAGGGTTTTTGAGCCACGAGTTACTTCAAAGCTTGATACCATGATTACGGATAGATATGGTGTCCATGGAAGAGGCATGGCGCTTTATTCAGTAAAAAGAAACATAGAAGATGTTAATATTATCGCGTCGAGTGTTGAAAAGGGAACAATCATCAAGGTTTGCGTGGATACCAAAAAATGTCCCGAAAGGAAAGACCAATCTACTTTTCCAATTACAAGAGTGCGTCGTGGTGAAATTCAAGTTGTTAAGGGGCCGCACAATGTTCCTAGAGTATTAACAGAGTTTGGTCTTGAGCATCCTGATATAAAGATTTTTTCGGGATCACCAGCTCAAATTTTGGCAACAATGTATAATTTAAGTCAAAATTTACTAACATCAAACAAAGGTGGCAAAACACTCTTTCTTGAAAATTTTGAAGAAGGAAGCCTTCCGCTCTGGCAGTGCGTGGGTCTTGTTTTTAACGTAAAAGTGCTAGCCGAAATATTAATCGATCATTATGGTTTGGATGTTTCTCTGCGTAACATTCATAGAATTTTCAATGGAGAGATAAAATCGTTATGTGATTTGCGCTCTGCTTTAGTTGACAAGCACAAAATGGACGGCATGATAACAGTTTCGGATATTAATCCTAATTATGAAACCAATCTCGTAAAATATATTCAAAAAAATGATTTGGATAATCTATCAAAAATTGCCGAAGAAGCATTTATCAAAGCATTGGGTAAAAAATATTTTTTGAGTTTAAGAAGTAGTCCTAAGGTTTGGCGAGAGAAAAATCAGATTAAAATCTCATTTGAAGTTGAAGAAGAAGATGAATTGTAATTTTTAGCAGGAGAAATTGGTTTTTTAGCGAAATCATTATTTGTTCAGGTTGTATTGGCGCCTTAGGAGGAAGTTATGGAAGTGCTAAAAGTCTCGTCAAAGTCTAATCCAAATTCTGTTGCAGGAGCGATTGCGGCTGTGCTGCGTGAAAAAGGGGCGGCCGAGGTTCAAGTTATTGGCGCCGGGGCTTTAAACCAGGCAGTTAAAGCTGTGGCAATTGCGCGAGGATTTGTTGCCCCCGGGGGTATGGACTTGGTAATGGTCCCGGCTTTCGCCGATTTAAAAATTGATGGTGAAGATAGAACCGCAATTCGATTGCTTATTGGGCCAAGGTAGAGAATTATCTATAAAAATTTGTGTAATCAAAGGGCTTGTTAAATAGGAATGATAGATCTTCATCTTCATACCACAGCATCTGATGGAACATATGCTCCTGAAAAACTGGTAGCTTTTGCGTTTAAGCTAGGGTTAAAAGTAATAGCAATTTCCGATCACGATAGCGTTGATGGCATTGAGCCAGCAATTAAAGAGGGCAAACGACTTGGCATCGAAGTAGTCCCCGCCTTGGAGCTTGGCTCTAATTTAAAAGGACGAGACATACACATTCTTGGCTATTACATTGATTTTAAACATCCTTGGTTAAGGCAGCATCTTAATGATTTACGTGAAGCGAGACGTAATAGAGCCCTGAAAATGGTTGATCGCCTCTGTGAAATGAGAATAGATGTTTTGCCAAAAGATGTTCTTAAGATTGCTGGTGATAGTTCCGCGGTGGGCAGAGTTCACTTGGCCAGAGTTATGCTTGAGAAAGGATATATAGACAGTATCCAGGATGCTTTTGATACATATATCGGCAAAGATGGCCCGTGTTATGTAGAAAAAAACACGTATTCTCCGCAGGAAGCTATTGAAATTATAAAAAAAGTGGGTGGCGTTCCTGTTTTAGCACATCCTGCCGTGTCAAAAGTTGATGAATTTATTCCAAACTTTATAGATTCGGGTCTTCAGGGTCTTGAGGTTTATCACAGCAGACACACCAAGCAACAGACCGTAAAATATAAAAAACTAGCAAAGAAATTAGGACTAATTGTTACGGGTGGCTCGGATTGTCACGGGTTGAGCGGTGAATTATTAATTAATTCGGTCAATGTTCCTAACTCAGTTTTAAATAACCTTAAAAAACTTAAAATATCATCAAGTGATGGTGGATGACTCCTTTCTTTAGGTGTTTCTAAAAATTAAGGATAAATAAAGTTTGAACTATGATATAATTTTCCTGCTAAATTGCTATTTTTGGGTGAAAATATGAAAAAAAATAATAAATTTTTTGTTGTAACGTATGGCTGTCAGATGAACAAGCATGATTCCGAAAAAATTATTGGTTTGCTTTTATCTCAAGGTTATAAACGCGCCGAAACCATGGAAGGGGCGGATATTATCATCTTTAATACTTGTTGTGTTCGCGGATCAGCCGAGGATAGGTTGTTTGGAAACATCAACTCTTTAAAACTCATTAAAGACAAAAGGCAGGATTTGATCATCGCCGTTGGAGGATGTGTTGCCCAAAAAGAGGGGTCGAAGTTGCAGAGAAAAATGTCTCATGTTGATGTGGTTTTTGGAACTCACAACATAGCCAGTCTTCCAACTCTTATCAAAGAAGCCCAGAAAGGGAAGATTGCTTGCGAAGTGTTGAAAAGTCCCCGGGATGAGATTAAAGCTCTTCCTGTTGAACGCGATAATTCTGTCAGAGCTTGGGTTAATATATCTACAGGTTGTAATAATTTTTGTTCCTATTGCATCGTTCCATATGTGCGGGGAAGAGAGACAAGCAGATCATTTGAGGATATAGTTGCTGAAGTTAAGATGCTTGCCAGCGAGGGGTTTTTAGAAGTAACACTACTTGGGCAAAATGTGAATTCTTACGGACGCGATTTATATGGAGAGATTCGTTTTGCCGAGCTTTTAAGACAATTAAACGAGATAGACGGCATCGAACGAATTAGATTTACTAGCTCTCATCCCCGTGATTTTAATGGTGACATTGTCTTAGCTCTTGCAGAATGTGAAAAAGTTTGTGAGCATGTACATCTTCCCCTTCAGGCCGGTTCAGATAATGTTTTAAAGACCATGAGGAGGGGATACACAAAAGAGGGTTACCTTGATTTGGTCAAAAAAATTTATGAGGCGGTTCCGAATTGCAGCATAACGACCGATATAATTGTTGGGTTTCCAGGGGAGACTGAAGAAGACTTTTTAGATACGCTTGATGTTGTCAAGCAAGCAAGGTTTGACAATGCTTTTACGTTTGCTTATTCACCAAGAGAAGGGACAAGAGCTTTCGAAATGGAAAATCAAATTTCTAAAAAGGTTAAAATGGATAATTTTAAGCGGTTGCTTGAAGTGCAAAACAAAAATAGTTTAAAAAATAATCTTGTTCTTATGGAAAAAGAGCTTGAGGTTTTGGTGGAGAGCCCCAGCAAGAAGAAGGCCGATGTTTTGACCGGGAGGACAAGGACCAACAAGGTGGTCAATTTCCCTGGACCGCATTCGTTGATAAATAGGTTGGCAAGAGTTAAGATAAAAGAAGTTCGTTCTTGGTCTTTAAACGGCGAGCTTAAAGAGGTTTGTGAACGGGAGAGCATATGTCGATTGTAATTGGCTGCATAACTCCACACCCGCCAATACTCGTTCCAGAAATTGGTGGAAGCAGTATATCACAGATTGAAGCCACTCAAAATGCCATGTATGAAATAGTAGATAGAGTGGCTTACTTAAAACCCGACACATTAATTTTTATATCTCCACATAGCCCGGCCTTTTCGGATGCAATAACCATAAAGATGCGCTCGCAACTTAGCGGCTCGCTTGCCCAGTTTGGAGCTTTTTCGGTCAGCTTTCAAGTCGAAAATGATGTTGAAATGGCTAAAGCTATAACAGATGAGGCCGGGAGCGCTGGGATACCCGTTATTGATTTAAGTAAACAAGGATATCAACACCTTGAGGAACTTGATCATGGAGTACTCGTTCCCCTTTATTTTCTGAGAGAGAAGTTGTCCACACCCATAGTTTCGTTATCCATTTCTTATTTGAGTTATCCAAAGCACTATCAATTGGGTGTCGCCATACAAAGAGCTTCGGAAAGACTTGGCAGAAGAGTTGCGTTTATCGCTAGCGGAGATCTTTCACATAGACTGACATCATCCGCGCCCGCAGGATATAACCCACGAGGCATAGACTTTGACTTGACGGTTAAGAAGATAATTGAAAGAGCTGAGTTTCCAAAATTGCTTAAGATAGACGAATCTCTCATAGAAGATGCCGGAGAGTGTGGTTTGCGTTCCCTTATAGCCCTGGGCGGAGTTTTTGAAGGACAGAAGGTTAAGTCCCGCATTTTATCCTACGAGGGTCCCTTTGGCGTTGGATACATGGTGGCAATGATCGAACCTATCAAGAGCGATAAAGACAAATTTTTCTTGGAACACATATTGTTCGATGAAAAAACAAAGAAAGGGGAGAGCGGGAAAAAAGTAAGCGAACCAGTAAAATTGGCAAGAAAAGCGGTTGAAAATTATATAAAGAAAAGGAAGACTATGAGCCCCCCGGATGTTTTATCTGATTTTTTAAAAAAAAGAGCAGGTGTATTTGTTTGCATTAAGAAAGATAATGCTCTTAGAGGATGTATAGGGACCACGGTTCCTTGTCAAGAAAGCATTGCGGAAGAGATTATTAAAAATGCTATACAAGCTGCAACATGCGACCCAAGATTTCCGCCCATTAGAGAATCCGAACTTCTCGATTTAGAATATTCGGTTGATGTTTTAGGTGACCCAGAACCCATTCTTGATGAAAGTCATCTTGATCCTAAAAAGTATGGCGTCATCGTAAGATCCGGTTTTAAAACGGGGCTTTTGTTGCCCGATCTTGACGGTGTTGATTCCGCAAAAAAACAAGTCAATATAGCCATGCAAAAGGCTGGTTTACAAGAAGATGAGCCGGTTGAACTTTTTAGATTTGAGGTTAAGCGGTATAAATGATGGCTTTTTGTATAACAAATGTTGGATAGTTGATGGCTAATAGTTGAAAATAAAATGTTGAAAGTTAAAAGCGTATAGGGTAATGGGTAGGTGTACATAAGAGGAAAGTTGAAAAATATTTCTATTTATTATTACGAGGGCAAGTGAAGTTGTGACAATCTGAAAAAAGAAAAAATTTCCGGGTGAAAGATGTCAAAGATACGCGCAAAAGTTAAAGTTGAGGGAAGAGTTCATGGCGTGTATTATCGTTCATACACAAAAGATATTGCTGAGAATGTAAATGTAACGGGCTGGGTTAAAAATTTATCCGATGGTTCGGTTGAGATGGTTCTTGAGGGAGATGAAGATGATGTTAGGGAGGTTATCAGGTGGTCTTACCAAGGTCCACCTGCAGCGAAGGTTGTTAATGTGACAGTCAATTGGGAAAATTATAGCGGTGAGTTCGAAGATTTTAAGGTCAAGTATTGGTAAGTTTAGATCTGGTTTTTATGGCGGGTGATTGGCAGTTAAAATTGTTTAAGTCGCCCCCTGCGCGGGCGTTGATTGAAATGAACCCTCCTAACCGCGCTGACCAAATTGTTTGCAGCTTACCTGTAAGGAATTGAAACAATACACATCGGCTTAACTTCACAACTTAGAAGGGCTGCTCTTTCTGTTCCGATTAACATTGTTGAAGGAAATAACAGTAAAAGCAAAAAAGAACTTCATCATTTCATAGATATAGCGCTCGATTTTTTAGCAGAAATAAAATACTCGTTGATGTTTTCAAAGAGAACTGGGTATATAAAAAGCAATACTGAGCATGCTCAAGAATCTTCTTTCCGAAGAGGCAAATTGCTTTGGAGCTCCCAAAAGAGTCTTTAACTTCAGTCTTCAGTCTAAAAACTTTATTGACATCGCTTAACAGAATTGCTAGTATTAATTAACCTTTAAATTAGTCCAGTGAGACTAGGAAGGAGTTGGTTAATTTGAAAAAACTTAATTTAATAGAATTTAGCAAAATACCTTTGATTGATTGTGAGGGTATTTTTTTATTTGGGAGAATAAATGAATGAGATGAAATTCAAGAAAAAGAAGTTAATAATGGACGAGACCTCAATTAAAAGAGCGCTTAAAAGAGTTGCCCACGAGATTATTGAGAAAAACAAAGGTGCGGAAAATGTTGCGTTGGTTGGCATTAGAAGCCGTGGGATATATCTTGCACACAGACTGGCAAAATATATTGAAGAAATAGAGAAAAAGATCGTTCCTATCGGTGTTTTGGATGTGGCTTTTTATAGAGACGATGTTGGCAATCGAATAATTCCTCATCACATTTCTAAAACAGAGATACCTTTTGATGTTATGGGAAAAAATATTATTCTCGTCGATGATGTGTTATATACGGGAAGAACCATAAGGGCTGCTCTTGATGCAATTATGGATTTTGGACGACCTGAAAGAATACAATTGGCTATTTTGGTTGATCGAGGACATCGCGAACTACCAATTCGCGCCGATTTTGTGGGCAAAAATATACCCACTTCACAAAATGAGCGTGTTTGGGTGAGCTTAAAAGAAGAAGATGACGTAGATTCGGTAGATATACGAGAAGATGCCAATTAATCCCTATCCTTTCGATGGGGATTTTTTTGAATGGGGGGATAAATGGTTTTCAAGAAGAAGGATTTACTGAGCATAAAGGATTTAAGCAAAGAGGAGATTCAACACGTTCTTGAACTGGGGGACTCTTTTAAAGAAATATTGACCCGGGACATTAAAAAAGTACCCACGCTTCGTGGGAAAACCGTTGTAAATTTTTTTGCTGAGCCGAGCACGCGAACGAGAACCTCATTTGAATTGGCAGCCAAACGTCTTAGTGCAGATGTCGTGAATATTTCGGCAAAAAGCAGCAGTTTGGTCAAAGGGGAATCGTTGAAGGATACTGCAAAAACAATAGAAGCGCTTGGAGCGGATGCGGTTATTGTTCGGCATCTCTCGGCAGGGGCGCCAAAGTTTTTTGCAGAAAACGCTAAATGTTCAGTGATAAATGGCGGAGATGGAGCCCACGAACACCCCACACAGGCATTGCTTGATTTATTCACCATGAGACAGAAATTTGGTCGAATAGAGGGTTTGCATGTGGGAATAGTGGGCGATATCGCCCACAGCAGAGTTGCTCGTTCAAACCTACTTGCTTTAAACAAAATGGGAGCAAGGGTTACGTTGATAGCCCCCCCAACACTCATTCCTGCAGGGATTGAATCCCTGACTGCCGTCAAACACGGTATGGGCGCTGAGATTAAATATGACTTTGATTCCGTTATTGAAAAACTGGATGTTATTTATATGTTGCGAATCCAGTTAGAGCGACAAACGGAAAGTCTTTTCCCGTCTGTTAGAGAATATGCCAAGCTTTTTGGCTTGAACCTGGAAAGACTCAAAAGAGTCAAAAAAGATATATTGGTGATGCACCCCGGACCCATGAATAGGGGAATTGAAATTTCCTATGAGGTTGCAGATATTCCTCAAACCGCTGTTACCAAACAGGTCGCAAACGGTGTAGCAATCAGAATGTCCGTTCTATATCTGCTGCTTGGAGGTGTGGAAATTGAGAAGGTTGCTAATTAGAGGCGGTAGGGTAATAGATCCCGCAAACAAAATTGATGGTGTTTTGGATATTTTGGTCGAGGGTGAAAAAATTGCTGCTGTGGGGGAAAATCTTGAAGTCAGTGATTGTGAGATAGTTGACGCAAAGAACAAAATTGTTACTCCCGGCCTAATTGATATGCACGTTCATCTGCGCGAACCAGGGCGAGAAGATGAAGAAACCATTAAGAGCGGGAGCAGGGCGGCTGCGGCGGGTGGCTTCACCTCTGTTGCGTGTATGCCAAACACATACCCAGTGAATGATAATTCCGCTATTACAGAAATGATAATCGAGAAAGCAAATGAGGCAGATTTAATCAATGTCTATCCAATTGCGGCAATTACCAAAGGCCTAACAGGTAAGGAATTGACCGAGATGAGCGAACTGGTTGACTCTGGAGCCGTTGCTTTCTCTGATGATGGGGAATATGTTAAGAACGATGAGGTTATGAGGAGGGCTCTTGAATACAGCAAGATGTTTGATGTTTCTTTAATCTCGCATGCCGAATCGAAGAAATTATCTGCGGGCGGTCAAATAAACGAAGGGTATTACTCAACAGCGCTTGGATTGAGAGGAATTCCTTCTGCCGCGGAAGAGATTGCAATTGCGAGAGACATTATTCTCTCGGAGCTTGTGGATGCAAGGATTCATTTTACACATATTAGCACCAAAGGTTCGTTGAGGTTGGTAAAGGAAGCGAAGGAGAGGGGTTTGAAGGTCACGTGCGATGTTACCCCCCACCACTTAGTTCTAACCGAGGAAGCGCTGGCTAATTATGATACCAATTGCAAGGTAAATCCGCCCCTAAGAACAAAAAATGATGTTGATGCCTTAAGTAAAGCGCTATCTGAAGGGGTAATTGATGCTATAGCCAGCGATCACGCACCACACGCGATACACGAAAAAGAAGTTGAATTTTCGGCCGCCGCTTTTGGAATGATCGGCCTGGAAACTACATTGCCGCTGATGATTACCAAGATTGTTAATGCTGGTATATTGAGTTTACCAAAGATGATTGAAAAATTTACAATTTCCCCTGCAAGGATTTTAAAAATAAATAAAGGGACTCTGTCTGTTGGAGCTGACGCTGATATCTCCATAATAGACAATATGGCTAAGGTAAAGATTGAGTCTAATAAATTTAAATCTAGGAGCAAGAACTCTCCGTTTATTGGTTGGGAGTTTAATGGGAAAGTTCACCATTTAATCGTAAGAGGAAAGACACTCGTTGATAGCAGTAAATTAATTAAATAAATGGCAGCAAAAGGGATGTATGATTCATGCGAAATAAAGCGATATTGGCTTTAGAAGATGGAACAATATTTAAAGGATATAGTGTAGGAGCCGAAGGAGAGACATTTGGAGAAGTTGTCTTCAATACGAGCATGACGGGATACCAGGAAATTTTGACCGACCCTTCGTACGCCGGTCAAATTGTTACCATGACTTATCCTCTAATTGGAAATTATGGCGTTAACTCCCAGGATTATGAGTCAAGGGGTCCGTTTTTAGAGGGATTTGTAGTTAGGGAATATTCAAGATTTTTTAGCAGCTGGAGGGCCAAGGGGTCTTTAGAAGATTTTCTGAAAAATTTTGGCATAGTATGTATTGAAGGCGTAGACACAAGGGCACTAACGAAACACATTAGAAGCGCTGGGGCGATGAGAGGGGTTATTTCAACCAACGATCAGAATGTGGATAGCCTTGTCGAGAAGATAAATTATTTCCCGAGCCTTGTGGGGCGGGATTTGGTAAAAGAAGTTACCATCGATGATTCTTATACGTGGGAAACTAAGCCTGGAGCAAAATATCGTGTTGTGGCTTTTGATTTTGGGATTAAGAGAAATATCCTAAAGTGCCTGGAAAGCGTAAATTGCAAGGTGGAAGTGGTGCCCGCATCGACTTCGGCGGACGACATATTGGCATTGGACCCACACGGAATATTTCTTTCAAATGGTCCGGGTGATCCCAAGGGTGTATCTTATGCTATTCAGACGGTAAGAAATTTAATAGGCAAAAAACCAATATTTGGCATATGTTTAGGTCATCAGTTGTTGGCATTGGCGCTTGGAGCCGATACTTACAAGCTTAAATTCGGACATAGGGGAGCAAATCATCCGGTTAAAAATTTAGCCAGCGACAAAATCGAGATTACATCACAAAATCATGGTTTTGCTGTGAATGGAAATAGTTTTAAGGATAAAAAAGGTAAAATTTTTAGTGATTTCGGCGAAATTGAAATTACTCACATAAATTTAAACGATGATACCGTAGAGGGGTTGCGGTGTTTGGAATTACCAGCCTTTTCGGTGCAGTATCATCCCGAGGCTTCACCAGGTCCTCACGATTCAAAATATTTATTTAAAGACTTTGTAAATATGATGGAGGAATTTACGGAGGGGAAAAAGTGATGATCTGGGGTTTAAATATCCCCGATAGGGTTTTAATTTTGCTTTTTGTGTTGATGGTTGTTTTGGGGCCTGCGTTGATAGCTATAATTGGTGTTGTTTTGGCAATGGCTAAGCACAAACAAGAAAGAGATGAAGTAGATGCCCAAGAGAAATGATATTAAGAAAATCTTAATAATAGGTTCAGGCCCAATAATTATAGGACAGGCTTGCGAATTTGATTACTCAGGGACACAGGCTTGTAGGGCTTTGAAAGAGGATGGTTTTGAGGTTGTGTTGGTTAACTCAAACCCGGCTACAATAATGACAGATCCAGAATTTGCCCATAAAACTTATATTGAACCCATAACCCCTGAGATCGTGAAGAAGATTATAGCTAAAGAACGACCGGATGCGTTGCTTCCAACCCTAGGTGGACAAATGGGATTAAATATAGCTGTTACCCTAGCCGAAAGCGGTGTTTTCCACCAGTATGGTGTTGAACTCATTGGGGCAAAACTTGAAGCAATAAAGAAAGCCGAGGACAGAAGCCTGTTTAAGAAGGCGATGATGAGAATTGGCCTCGACTTGCCGCGAAGCGGATTTGCCCATTCTTTGAACGAAGCATTAGGGGTGGTCCAAAAAGTTGGTTTTCCTACCGTTATCCGCCCCTCTTACACTCTGGGTGGTACCGGAGGAGGGATTGCTTATAACATGGAGGAATTTCGGGAGATGGCGGTCATTGGGATATCCCTCAGTCCGATAGACGAGATTCTAATCGAAGAATCGTGTCTTGGGTGGAAAGAATACGAGCTTGAAGTCATGAGGGATTTAAATGATAACGTTGTTATCGTATGCACAATTGAAAATTTTGATCCGATGGGTATTCATACGGGAGACAGTATAACGGTTGCTCCTTCGCAAACACTATCGGATAAAGAGCATCAACTTTTAAGGGATGCCTCGATAGCAATCATAAGGGAGATAGGCGTCGAAACAGGCGGTTCAAACATTCAATTTGCAATTCACCCCCAAACCGGCCGCATCGTTGTGATTGAGATGAACCCGAGGGTTTCAAGGAGTTCTGCTTTGGCTTCCAAGGCAACAGGATTTCCCATTGCCAAGATAGCGGCGAAACTTGCAGTCGGCTACACTTTAGACGAGATTCCAAATGACATCACCAAGAAGACTCCCGCGTCGTTTGAGCCAGCAATAGACTATGTGGTTGTCAAATTTCCAAGGTGGGCATTTGAAAAATTCCCCGGAGCCGATGAAACGCTTACAACCAAGATGAAGTCGGTTGGAGAGGTTATGTCGATAGGGCGCACCTTTAAGGAAGCGCTTCAAAAGGCCATTCGCTCCCTTGAGATTGATAGGCATGGACTCGGTGCGGATGGTCAAGATGAGATTATTGAAGAACAAATTCAAACCAAATTGTCGGTACCAAACGCTGAAAGGATTTTCTACATAAAACATGCTTTAGATATCGGTATGAGCATAAACGAGGTTCATGAATTAACGAAGATAGACAAGTGGTTTTTGTATAACATTTTAGAGATTGTTCATATGGAAAGGTTGATTTCGCGTCATAGTTTAAATGATTTATCTAAAGAACTTTTAAAAGAGGCAAAACGATTTGGATTTTCAGATTTCCAAATCGCTCATTTAACAAACAGTGCAGAAACCGAGGTTCGAAAGAGAAGAAAAGAAGCTGAAATCTTGCCCACGTATAAATTGGTGGACACTTGCGCAGCGGAATTTGAAGCTTACACACCCTATTATTACTCCACCTATGAGGATGAAAGCGAAATAAGACCATCAAGTAAACCTAAGGTTATGATTCTCGGCAGCGGGCCAAATAGGATAGGACAGGGAATTGAATTCGATTATTGTTGTGTTCATGCCTCTCTTGCTCTAAAAGAAGCCGGCTATGAGACGATTATGGTAAATTGCAACCCAGAAACCGTGAGTACCGATTATGATACCTCGGACAAGCTTTTTTTTGAACCACTTACATTTGAAGACGTTATGAACATCGTTGAAGCCGAGAAGCCGGAGGGCGTAATACTTCAGTTTGGCGGTCAAACACCTTTGAAGCTTGCGGCTTCCTTGGAGAAGGCAGGCGTTAATATATGGGGCACGTCTTCAGATAGCATCGATTTAGCCGAAGACAGAAAAAGATTTGGGCAGCTACTTAAGAAATTAAATATGAATCAACCCGAAAATGGAACCGCTAAATCATACGAAGAAGCCTTAAAAATAGCAAAAAGGATTGGTTATCCTTTGGTGGTTCGTCCTTCTTATGTTTTGGGTGGGCGCGCCATGGAAATTGTTTACTCCGAAAAAATGCTTGAAAAGTATATCACTTCTGCTGTGCAAGTTTCTTTCGAGCACCCGATTTTAATAGATAGATTTCTTGAAGGAGCTATGGAAATTGACGTTGATGCTGCTTGTGATGGAGAGGATGTGTTTATCGGAGCCATCATGGAACACATAGAAGAGGCCGGTATCCATTCAGGTGATAGCGCGTGCACCATACCGACATTTTCGTTAAACCACGATGAACTCGAGAAGATCAAGGACACTACTGTTGAATTGGCAAAAGCCCTGAAGGTTATTGGTTTAATTAACATTCAATATGCTGTTAAAGATGGCAAGCTCTATGTTTTGGAGGTGAATCCCAGGGCCTCAAGAACTATTCCTTTTGTCAGCAAGTCAATTGCGATACCTTTGGCAAAAGTTGCATCCTTTATCATGATGGGCAAAAAATTAAGGGAATTAAACCTTCCTGACAAGATTGAGCGGGATTACGTAACCGTAAAAGAAGCTGTTTTACCTTTTAGAAAGTTTCCTGAGGTTGACACGGTGCTTGGTCCCGAAATGAAGTCTACCGGGGAAATAATGGGTATAGACAGATCTTTTGGTAAATCGTTTAATAAGTCACAAATGGCGGCGGATCAAGGCTTGCCAAGCGAAGGAACGGTTTTTATAAGTGTGTGTGATAAAGACAAAGAAGCCATTGTTCCAATAGCCGAGGGGTTTGCGAGGATGGGCCTAAAGATTGTGGCCACAAAGGGAACGGCACATGTTCTATCGCAAAATGATATTCTGGTTCAAGGGGTTTTGAAAGTTAGAGAGGGAAGGCCAAACATCGTTGACTTGATAAAGAGCGGATCGATCGATCTTGTAATTAATACCCCCTGGGGCAAAGAGACGCGCAGCGACGGTTACCATATCAGAACAGCTTCGACGGCGCAGGGAGTTCCGTGTATAACAACAATTTCAGGGGCACGGGCGGCGGTGCAAGGGATTGATTCTTTGATTGATGGTGAAATAACCGTCGAAGCAATTCAGGATTATTATGGAGTTGAAAAAGAATAATGGTTCATATAAAAGCAAAGGTTTTAGCCAAAATTGAAGTTGCGATTGACATTTACAAGTTAAGACTTTCATGTCCCAAAATTGCGGCAAGTGTTTTACCTGGTCAGTTTGTGCATGTGGAATGCGGCAAAGATAGAGAGTTTATCTTACGGAGACCCTTTAGTGTTCACAGACGATTAGGTGGCAACGCTTTTGAGATTCTTTTCCAGGTTGTTGGAAAGGGCACAAGAGCATTGGCAGAGATTGAGAAAGGCGATATATTGGATGTGATTGGGCCGCTTGGAAATGGGTTTGAAGTTTCAGATACCGTCAAAAACACTCTTTTAATTGCGGGCGGAATTGGAGTTGCACCCTTGATGTTTTTGGCAGAAAAATTATTTGCTGGCAAGATTCCTTTTGATGTTTTAATTGGGTGCGCAAATTGTAAAAAAGCGGTCCCGTTTGATTTGCAAAATATCATTAAAGATAGAGTTTTTTTTGCGACAGATGATGGTAGTCTTGGTTTTAAAGGCACGGTAACCGAGCTATTCTTAAATCATTTGAAAAAAAATGAAAAACCCGATGTAATTTATACTTGCGGGCCGAAAGCCATGCTCAAACAGGTTGCTTTGATTGCTGAAAAACATGGGATAGCGTGTTTTTTGTCCCTTGAGGAGCGGATGGCATGTGGAATCGGTGCATGTCTTTCATGTGTTTGCAAAACAAAAAGTGGACAAAAACGCGTCTGTGTCGATGGGCCAATTTTTGATGCATCTGAAATTATTTGGGAATAGGAGCGTAAATCTTGAAGCCGAGCTTGGAAGTTAACATTGCGGGAATTAAAATGAAAAATCCTGTCATGACAGCGTCGGGGACATTTGGAAGTGGTTTAGAGTACTCAAATTTCATAGATTTATCAAAACTTGGCGCCATAGTAACAAAAGGAGTTTCCTTAAAGGAACAACAAGGGAATTTGACGCCCCGTATCTATGAAACTCCTTGTGGAATGTTAAATTCAATTGGCCTGCAAAATAAAGGTGTTGAAAAATTTATCCTAGAAGACATGGCTTTTTTAAAAGAGTTTAATGTGCCCATAATTGTTAATGTTGCGGGTAGCGCGATTGAGGAGTATGTGGAAGTTGCCCAAAGGCTTTCCGAGGAAGATTGTATAAGTGCTCTAGAGCTCAACATATCCTGCCCCAATGTTAAAGCCGGTGGTTTGGTTTTTGGTTCAGATGTCGATTCGGCTGCTAAATTAACCACTTTCGTCAGAAAAGCAACCAAACTGCCGCTCATCGTTAAACTATCTCCGAATGTTGGAAATATCGAGACAATCGCGAAAGGTGTGGAGGAAGCGGGCGCGGATGCGATATCATTAATTAATACGCTAATTGGTTGCGCAATTGATGTAGATTCATTTAAACCTCAACTTGCGAACGTGATAGGAGGCCTCTCTGGCCCCGCGGTAAGGCCAGTTGCGATTGCTATGGTTTGGCGTGTATCGAAAGCGGTAGGTATTCCAGTAATTGGGATGGGTGGGATTATGAATTGTCGTGATGCTCTTGAATTTTTTCTAGCCGGGGCAAGCGCTGTGGCTGTCGGAACAGCAAATTTTATAAATCCTGAGGTTACAATGGAAATAATTGATGGACTTGCAGAATTCTTAAGAATCAACAAATTAAACAGTATTTTGGAAGTGGTGGGCAAGCTAAAAGTATGAAAAAAAATCCGCTAATAGTTGCGCTAGATGTTCCATCAAAAAAAGAAGCATTAGACATGGTTGATCAACTTAAAGTGTATGTAGATTTCTATAAAATCGGTTTGCAGTTATTTTTGGCGGAAGGTCATGGTGTTGTTGAGGCAATTAAAGATTGTGGTGTAAATATTTTTCTGGATTTAAAGCTTCACGATATACCCAATCAGGTAGCGGCAGCCTGTAGAGAGTTGGTTAAAATGGAGGTTAGTATGTTTACGGTTCACACGCAAGGTGGTTTTGAGATGATGAAGCGGGCAAAAGAGGCGGTAGAGGACGAGGCTTTTAAATTGGGAATTAGCCCGCCGGTTGTTTTGGGAGTGACGGTTTTAACTAGTCTTGATCAAAAAGACTTAACCGACATGGGGATCAACAGGAAAGTAAACGAACAAGTTTTGGGTCTTGCGTCTATGGCCACGGAGGCGGGTTTGGATGGAGTCGTTGCTTCCCCGAATGAAATTTCAGATCTAAAACGAGTTCTGGGTGAAGATAATATGATAGTTGTTCCAGGTATAAGACCAAAGGGTGCTGCCAAAACAGACCAAAAACGGGTAATGTCTCCACAGGAAGCCCTAACGAAAGGGGCAGATTATATAGTTGTTGGTAGACCAATAATTGAGGCTATCGATCCGCTCAATAAGACGGTGGAAATACTAAATGAAATCAAGGGGGTTTGTTGATTTGTTTTACGAGGAAGAGCTATTAGAGGTACTAAAAAGCCACGAGGCTTTAAGAAAGGGACACTTTGTTCTTTCGTCAGGATTTCATAGCGATACATATATTCAATGCATGAATGTGCTTAAATATCCGGCTCTTGCCAATAGAATTGCGATTGCGATGAGTGAGCCTTATTTTGATGTCCCGATAGACGTAGTTGTGGCACCAGCTGTGGGAGGGGTAGTTCTTGGATTCGCTGTTGCCCAAGCTCTTGACAAGCGTTTTGTTTTCGCAGAAAGAGAAAATGGCCAAATGGCCTTAAGGAGAGGGTTTAAGCTTTACGAGGGCGAACGGGTGTTGATAGTCGACGATGTTGTAACTAAGGGCGGTTCCCTTAAAGAGGTTATCGACTTAGTAAAGGACGCAGGCGCGAAAATAGTGGGCATTAATTGTCTGATCGATAGGGGCGAAGATAAGATTTTTGCAGAGCCGCTTGCGTCTCTAATTAAAGTACCTACTATTTCTTACAAACCAGAGGAATGTCCTCTTTGTATGAAGAAAGTTCCCTTAATAAGCCCCGGTAGCAGGAGATTATTAAAATTTATTGAATAATAAAATGATAAATTATATTTTTGTTATTTTTGCAGGTTGATGGTTGCAATGCACAAAAGTTCTATGTATAATTGCGCTGTGCAGTCAAAAAACAAAAGGAGGAAAGAATTATGGCGTTACCAAAATTATCTGATGCAGATCGAAAAGCTGCCTTAAAAAAGGCCGTAGAGACTCGTCAAAAGAGAGCTGAGTTGAAAACAAAAATCAAGGAAGGAAAAGTTTCATTGACGGAAGTTTTAAACAAGGCCTCTGATCCTATCGTTGGGAGAATGAAGGTTTCTGATTTGTTGGGATCTCTTCCCAAAATTGGCAAAGTAAGAAGTCAGAAAATCATGGAGCAGTTGAAAATTAGCTCATCAAGGAGGATTGCGGGTTTAGGCTCTCGCCAAAAAGATCAGTTAATTAAAGAACTTGTTTAATGGAAAGTGATAGGAAACTATTTATAATATCTGGTCCTTCTGGGGCCGGTAAAGGGACGGTTGTCTCGGAGTTGTTAAAGAAATTAAGTGACGTTGAGTTGTCTATCTCAGCAACTACAAGGAAAATGCGTCCCAGTGAAAAGCAAGGTATAAGTTATTTTTTTTTAAGCGAAGAAGAGTTTAACGAAAAAATAAAGAACGATGAGTTTTTAGAGTGGAAAAATGTTTACTCTAACAAGTATGGGACTCTTCGCGGCTTAGTTAGGGATCATCTTCGAAAAGGTCGGGATGTTCTCCTTGAATTAGATGTTCAAGGAGCAATGGCCGTTAAGAGGAGGATCCCTAATTCAGTTTTAATTTTTATAAAACCGCCATCTTCAAGTGTTTTGAAAGAAAGATTGATGGGTAGAAAAACAGAAACAAAAGATGACGCAAGGGTTCGTTTAGAAAAAGCTGAAGCGGAAATAAGCTTAGCGAATAGATATGAATATGTCGTTGTAAATGACGAGTTGGAAAAAGCAATTGATGAGCTTTTAAGAATAATAAAGCATGAAAGATTAAAGAAAACTAAAATTATTTTATAGCATTCGAAGGGGTCAAATATGCTGATTTATCCAAAAATTGATGATTTGCTTAAGAGGGTTGACAACAAATACACATTGGTTATTTTGGCTGCAAAGCGGGCTAGACAAATAAATAATTCATTGAGCTCTGACTATAGACAAGGTCTAGAAGCTTTGGCTCCGACCGACGAGAAACTTAAATCTTACAAACCTTTAGACATTGCGTTAAAAGAGATCGTTGATGGAAAAATAACCTATGAACGTGTAACGGACGGCATTAAATAAAGTAATTGAAATTCATCTAAAGATGTAGGTAGTTCGCATGCTTAATGGAAAAAATGTTGTTCTTGGCGTAAGTGGCGGAATTGCCGCATACAAAGCAGTTGAAGTTGTAAGAACTCTTATAAAAAACGGGGCAACCGTAAAAGTTATTATGACAAGTGCGGCTGTTAAATTTATAACTCCCCTAACCTTTAAAACTCTAACGAAGCAACCCGTAATAATGGATTTATTTGACGAAGACCCAAGAGGCGAAATTTACCACATTTCACTAAGTGAAGAAGCGGATGTTATTTTGATTGTTCCCGCCACTGCAAATATAATAGCTAAAGCGGCCAATGGCATAGCAGATGATATTCTTTCAACTACTCTTTTGGCTGCGAATGCGCCAATTATTTATGCTCCGTCAATGAATTCAAAGATGTATCTGAATCAAGCAACACAAAAAAACATAGAACAATTAAAAGCCCGTGGTTGTCGAATGGTCGGGCCAACATTAGGTGAACTTGCTTGTGGTGAAAAAGGGGTGGGCAGGTTGGCAAAGGTTGATGCGATAATCGAAGCAGTTAAATTTGAAATTACTAGATCGATTGATTTAACAGGGTATTCTGTTCTAGTCACTGCTGGAGGCACTCGCGAATCGATTGATCCGGTACGATTTATAGGAAATAGGTCATCCGGTAAGATGGGGCATGCAATTGCAAACGAACTTGCAGAACGTGGCGCAAATACAACCTTAATTAGTACCCCCACTTACCTAAGCGCTCCTAAAAAAGTTAACTTTGTCACTGTGAAAACTGCCCTCGATATGCACAAAGAAGTTGTTGGGCGGTTTGATTCTTGCAATGCGGTAATTATGGCTGCGGCTGTTGCTGATTTTCGTCCTTTAAAACCACACAAAGAGAAAATAAAAAAAGAGCAAATAAGAGAACTCAACCTGAGGTTGACCCTAAATCCAGATATCATAAGGGATTTGGGGGGAAAGAAGAAAAACCAAGTGTTAATCGCGTTTGCGGCAGAGTCTGAAAATTTGGTAGAAAATGCACGGCGGAAACTCAAAGATAAAAGGTTAGACCTAATTGTTGCAAATGATATCTCAAAACCAGGGATAGGGTTTGAAGATGATTTTAATCAGGTTGTTTTGATCGATAAAAATGATAATGTTAAAAAAATTCCTCGTATGACAAAAAGAGAAATTGCAAGGAAGATAGTCGATAGATTGGTTGAGATGCTCAAGTCTCAATAAGACCTATAAATTTTTTGTAAAAGAAAATTGGGTATGTTTAACATAGTGAAAAAATCTGAAAGTATCAAAGAAAAAGTTTTGATTATTGTGGGTCCTACTTCGGTAGGGAAGAGTGAGGTTGCCATTGAGTTAGCCAAAAACCTCAATGGCGAAATTATTTCCGCAGATTCTATGCAAATCTACAAAGGAATGAATATCGGCACCGCAAAATTAAATCCCCGCGAAATGTGCGGAGTCAAACATCAGCTAATCGATATGATTGAGCCGACGGAGAATTTTAGCGTTGCGAAATATCAAAGACTGGCCCGTTCTTCAATTTCTAAAATCAACAAAAGAGGAAGGTTGCCCATATTGGTTGGTGGTTCAGGGTTATATATAAGAGCCGTCCTTGATAAACTTGAGTTTCCAAAAGGGGCACTAAAGTCATCTATTCGACAAGAATTGGAGTGTCGCGCTAAGAACAATCCAGGATCACTTTATAAAGAACTCGAAAAGGTTGATTGTGAAGCTGCCAGAACAATTCACCCCAATAATTTAAGGCGCATAACCAGAGCGCTCGAAATTATCAAGCTTACGGGCAAATCTTATACTGAGTATCATAAAGAGTGGGAGGCTAGAGAGTCGATTTATAATATAAATATTTTTGGACTAAATTTACCTCGTGAAAAGCTTTATGTTAATATTGATAAGCGAGCTGAACAGATGTTTGACAGAGATTTTGTTGGCGAGGTTAAAGATTTGATTTTATCTAACAAATTTAACTCAGTAACCGCTCGCCAAGCACTTGGTTATAAAGAAGTAATTTATTATCTCAACGGGATGATTACGCTGGATGAGACAAAACGCCTTATTAAGCACAGAACAAGAAATTTTGCGAAGCGGCAAATTACATGGTTTAAACGAGATAATAGAATAATGTGGATTAACGTTGATGAAAAGAAAACGACGGAAGTTGCTAAAGAAATAATTGAAAATTTAAATTTTTAAGTTTTCGGGAGGCATGATGCCTAAAATTTTAGAGTTTGCAAAATCCCAAGGCGCTGGAAACGACTTTATAATAATCGATGATTTAGAAGGTGCTTTAAATTTAACCAAAAGGCAAGTTGAGCATTTTTGTGATAGGCGTTTTGGGATAGGAGCAGATGGATTAATATTGATAAGACCTTCTAAGACGCCTGGGGCGGAATTTTTTATGCATTTTTTTAATTCCGACGGCTCCCTGGCAGAGATGTGCGGAAATGGAATTCGTTGTTTTGCGAAATATCTTTTTGAATACTGTCTAACCAACAGCAAAGAGATGTCGATTGAAACCCTTGCGGGCATCAAGAAGGTGCAACTCATCTTCGATGGCGCCGAGGTGTTTGGGGCTAAGGTTGATATGGGAAAATTCTCTTTAAAATCAAAAGAAATACCGGTTGAAATTAAAAAAGATGAGGTAATTAACCATAAGGTTGATGTCGAAGGTCAATCGTTTAACATTACTTGCGTGTCGATGGGTAATCCGCACTGCGTTATTTTTGTTGAGGATCTTTCCAAGGCTCCTGTTACTACGATGGGGCCTAGAATTGAAAATTTAAGTATGTTCCCAAACAAAACCAACGTCGAGTTTGTTCAAATAATAAATAAATCGGAGATAAAATTGAGGGTGTGGGAGAGAGGCGCGGGAGAGACTTTGGCCTGCGGAACGGGCGCTTGCGCTGCCGCTGTGGCGGCCAATAAGCTTGAACTAATCGAAGACGAGATTTTGGTTCATCTCCCAGGCGGAGACCTTGAAATCAAGATATTAAACGGTAATATTTTTATGACAGGACAGGCCGAAGAAGTATTCACCGGAAAAATTTATTTAACTTAGGAGGAATCATTGCAACAAGCTAAAAGAATTAAAAATATACCACCTTATTTATTTGCCGAAATTGATAAGAAAATAGCTCTTAAAAAAGCTGAGGGCATAGATGTCATAAGTTTAGGCATAGGCGATCCCGTGGAGCCAACACCTCAACACATAATTGATACACTTTGCAAGCAGGCAAATAACCCAGAAAACCACCGATACCCCTCGTATTTTGGAATGCCCGAGTTTAGAAAGGCCATCGTTAATTTTTGCAAGAAGAGGTTCGGTTTAATTTTGGACTCCGATAAAGAAGTTTTACCCCTAATTGGCTCAAAAGAGGGAATAGCTCACGTTTTTTTGGCTTTTGTAGATCCCGGCGATATAGTCTTAGTTCCCGATCCCGGCTATCCCGTTTATAACGTGGGCACAATTATTGCCGGTGGAAAACCTCACTATATGCCCCTTCTTTTCGAGAATAATTTTCTGCCCGATTTAACAAAGATTGAAGACGAAATAGCGAAAAGGGCAAAAATTATGTTTATCGGTTATCCGAATAATCCAACCTCGGCAATAGCGTCTATCGAATTTTTCAAAGAAGTGGTGTTTTTCGCCAAAAAACACGACATATTGGTTTGTCACGATAATGCTTATTCGGAGATTGCTTTCGATGGTTACGTCCCCCCAAGTTTTTTGGAAGTTCCTGGTGCCAAGGATGTGGGAATTGAATTTCAATCTCTTTCCAAAACATATAATATGACGGGCTGGAGAATAGGTTTTGTTGTTGGAAACGAAGCGGCTATTGAAGCCCTGGGGAGAATAAAAACGAACGTCGATTCAGGAATATTTAATGCTATACAACACGCTGGAATAGCTGCGCTGGAAGGTCATCAAGACTGCGTTAAAGAGATGTGCGACGTATATGCCAGGCGAAGAGCCATGGTCGCCAAGGCGCTGAACAAAATGGGCTTAGAATTTATGATTCCCAAAGCGACCATTTATGTTTGGGCAAAGGTTCCTAGCGGGCACACTTCAGCCAGCTTTGCCGCATACATTTTAGAAAAAGCAGGTGTGGTTGTTTCACCAGGAAATGCTTATGGTCCCTCGGGAGAGGGCTACATAAGAATCACCTTAAGCGTTAAAGATGACAGGTTAAGGGAGGCGCTGAAACGTATAGAAAATTCTTTATAACCTATATAATATTTGTATGAAGAAAACTCTTATTGAAGTCAAAGATACCCAAAAAGAAAAGGTTATTTTGGTTGCGCTCCAAAAACCCAATCAAGATTTCAGGGAGACAGAAAACTCTCTGGATGAGTTGAAGCAACTTTCATTAACCGCCGGAGCAAAAGTGGTAAAAGAAGTGATTCAGAATCGTGAAAAAATTGAGTCAAAGACTTATATAGGGACTGGAAAAGCAGAAGAAATAAGAAACATAGTAAAGAGCTCGGGTGTAAATACAGTTATTTTTAATAATGATTTAACACCAACCCAACAAGGGAATCTTGAAGGATTGATAGATTCCAAGGTGATTGATCGAACGGCTCTTATATTAGATATTTTTGCGCAACGCGCCCATTCTGGTGAGGGGAAATTGCAAGTTGAGTTGGCTCAGTTAAATTATAGATTGCCTAGGTTAAAAGGGAAGGGAGTAGAACTTTCAAGATTAGGTGGAGGAATAGGGACTAGGGGCCCCGGTGAAACCAAACTTGAGGTGGACAGAAGAAGAATCAATCGAAGGATTGGGCAATTAAAAAAAGAACTTGTCGAAATCGACAAGAGTCGTTCATTGCAGAGAAAACAGCGGAAGAAAACAAATGTCTTTAACATATCACTTGTAGGTTACACAAATGTGGGTAAATCCACCCTTTTAAATACGCTGACCGGTGCCGAAGTTTTTGTTCAGGATAAATTGTTTGCCACTTTAGATTCAACGTCACGCAAATTAACCCTTTCAGATAAGCGCGAAACGATCGTCTCGGATACCGTTGGATTTATTAAAGATCTTCCGCATCAACTAATTGCTTCTTTTAAGTCGACGCTAGATGAGGTTCGCGAGGCTGATTTAATTATTCATGTTGTGGACGCGAGTCATTTAGGGCTAGAGGATCAAATTATTTCAGTTGAAAAAATACTGGAAGAAATAGGCGTATCTGATAAGTTACAAATAACCGTTTTTAACAAAGCTGACAAGGTTGATGAAATCAAATTTAGACGATTAAGAAGAATATTTCCAGATGCAATATTTGTATCCGCGCTTAAAAATGAAGGTGTTGAAGATTTATTAAGGGTTGTTAATGAGATGGCCTCTAATGAAACAATAAAAACAACATTGGAAGTTCCTTACGATAAGGGGGTTGTTATCCAAAAAGCATACAATTTAGGGAAAGTTATTTCTGAAAAACATGTTTTATTGGGGACAATTTTAGAGGTTGAAATTCCTAAAATATATCTATCTGATTTTAAATCGTTTTTTAAAAAGGACAAAAAGTAGTGCTTTTAACTACATTAAAGGCGTCTTAGAAGCGCTACAACCTTACCTAAGATGGTTACTTCTCTCGTTGTTATCTGTTCCATTGTTGAATTTTCAGGTTTCAATATTACCATGTCCTGTTTTTTGAAAAACCTCTTAACGGTTGCCTCATCTTCAATTAAAGCAACGACAATATCCCCATTTTCTGCCGTCGATTGTTGCTTTGTAATAAGATAATCATTCTCAAATATGCCTGCTTCGATCATGCTGTTTCCTTTTACTTTTAAAATAAACGTGTTATCTTTTACTATTTCAGCTGGGAGAGGAAAGATATCTTCAATATTTTCTTTAGCTAAAAGAGGGACTCCTGCTGCAATTTGTCCAATAACGGGGACGCTTCTTACCTTATTTGGGGGAAGACCGATTTCTGTTTCTCTGAAATCAAGTACTTCGATTGTTCGAGGTTTCGAAGGATCCCTTCGAATGTATCCCTTTTTTTCCAAAGAGGAGAGGTGGCTATGAACCGTAGAAGATGAAGACAAGCCGATCGCCTTTCCAATATCTCTCACCGACGGAGGATATCCCTTTTTGTGAATTTCATTGAGAATATGGTCTAAAATTTGCCTTTGTCTTTTGGTTAAAGTTTTTTCGTTTATCACAGGACTTCCACCTCGTTGTTTTCAAAAATTATAGCAGTGAAGCAACTTAAATGCAAACATTCGTTCGAATAAATATGGCGGTTTGGAGTCAAAATAAAAATAAGTAGACTAATTTTAAAAAAATTTAAAAATTTTTAAAAAATATGTATCAATTTATGAAGGAAATCTGATAAAGTGTCGAATATACAATATG
>Ga0209614_1000809_pt1 | contig 26230 bp, 23 predicted proteins | sample BlaSprsedimmetaG_FD_185484 | JGI IMG/M metagenome (GOLD analysis project Ga0209614, IMG submission 185484) | Hot spring sediment bacterial and archeal communities from California, USA to study Microbial Dark Matter (Phase II) - Blank Spring... ... | reverse complement strand
AACTGAATATAAGATTTTAATCTGATATGGCAACATGCTACATTTAAAATGCCTATTAATCTAAAAATTACCTAAAAATAAGTCGATGGCATTTGATCCTGAGTAGATGTGGGAACCTTTCAAAACGTCATTATTAGTTGACAACCAAACCGCCGAGAGCCCAATGAGATCGGCAAAACATCGCTTCCAAACTAGTGCTGAACTGAGGGACCACGACCCCAGCTCGCGGATGCGCAGCATCCTGGCCCTGGAGCTGATCCAGATCGGCCCGTCGGGCTGATACCAGGAAAATGGACCGAACCCGCCCACGCTGCCCCCTTCGACCTGGACCGGCTCCTCCCAGGCCGCCTCGTCCGCGGGCGACAGGCCGGTGGAGATCCAAAACGATTCCAAGCCTGCGCCCAGGTCCTTTGGCGAGACTCCCGGACCCGGCTCAATGGCCAGGGCCAGGGGGCCAAGGCGCTGCTGCCAGAGCCTGGCCTCGGCCAGGTCCAGGCCCTCGAAGCGATCGGCCAGCGGGACGGCCATGCCCTTGTCCACGGCCTCAACGGCCTTTTTCGGCAAGGGCGGACGCCCGCGCAGCAGCTGATCCCGTTCGGCGGCCCGCTGCCGCATGACCGCTTCCAGCTCCTTGATCCGGTCCTTGTGCTCCAGCCGTGTTTCTTCCGCTTCAACCCGAAGCTGACTCAGGAGGTCCCGCGTGGGGTCCGTGGTCCGCTCCATGCCGCAGAGCAGGGCGCATTGCTCCCAGTCGCGGCGGGCCGTCTCGTGGGCCTGGGTTCGCTTTTGGGCTTTAAAAGCCTGGCTTTTCAGGTTGGGCAGGTCATCCACATGCCGCTTCTCGCGGTCCGCCTGTTCACGCCCGGCGCAGATCTCGGCCCTGGACCGCAAAGTCCAACCCGTCTGCCGCTCCGCTTCCTCGATTCGTCCGAGGTACTCCCGCCACCGCCGCGCCTCCTCCGTGCGCCGCGCGAGCCGCTCCTCCTGCCGGGCTCTTTGCCGTTCATGCTCATTGAGTCGGGCCTGCAGCTCCTCCTTGCGGCGTTGCGCCAGATCCAGCTCCGTCCGTGTCCGTTCCAGATCCGGCTCGAGACCCTGCAGATCCCGGCCGGCCGTATCCATGATCCGGCAGGCCTCGACATATTCCCGATGGTGGCGCAGCCGCGTGTGCAGTTCGGACTGACGGCCGAGCAGTTTTTCCCGTTCGTGCTCCAGATCGGCAATGGTCCGGGACAGTTCCTGCTCCCTGGCGCTCAATTCGTTCTTCCGGGCCTCCAGGGCGGCGGTTCGTTCCTTCGCGTCCGCAATCTTCAGCCTGGCTTCCTGGAATGCCCGGGCATGCAGGGCCGCAGCCAGCCCCAGGGCCGAACGCCGTTGCTGGGCGTACTGCTCGCAAAGCCCCTGGAGCTCGTCGCGGGTTGACTTGAACATGAGCAGAAGTTCCAGGCGCTGCTCGACATTTTTGCGTTCACGCATCAGCTGCTCGACCTGATTAAAGCCCATTTTCTTGCGCGGCGCGGTGCAGAGCATCTCCCGGAGAAATTTTTGCAGATCGCCCAGCCTGGGCTGGGTGATCTGCCGCCACAAGCCGGAATACAACTTCTTCATGCCCTGCTGCATCAAGGCAATGGGGAAGATTCCTTCCCGGTGCAGAAATTCGTGGTATTCATCAAGCTTGGCGAATTCCAACACCTGTCCAGCCATGTCCGTGACCACCACCCGGCGGCGAAGCTCGCGCAGGTCGCTGGCGACCAGCATGGAATCCGGGTCGAGAAAGAACGATGGATCAGTGGCCGCATGCAGCAAGGCAAAGGGTTCCAGGTCGACCAGGTCCGAGGCCGGCTTGCGTACCAGGCGCACCCCGACGGCCTTGACGGACTCATGGCCCGTGATGGACAGGACCGCCCAGGCCACCCTGTCCTTGATCTGCCCGGCCAGGCTGCGGTCGTTCTGTCCCGAGGCGACATTCAAGTTGATGTATCGCTGATGGCAGAGAATAACGGTCTGGATGGCGTCCAGGATGGTAGTCTTGCCCACGGCGTTGTTGCCTGAAAGGATGGTCAGTCGCGGGTGGATCTCCAGACGGGCGAGGGTGAACAGCGCGTACCCGACGAGGATGATTTCCGTGGCCGCGACCTGGCCCAGGGAAAACAAAAAACCGGGAACCGGGCGGTCCTCATGCATCCTCTGCATCCTCGTCATCCTCATGGCCTGGCGCCTGGCCGTCCTCGTCCTCCGGCACCTCGAGGCTTCCCCAGAGGCGCTGGATGCGCCGTGCAAACCCGTCCTCCGGCTCAGCTTCGGGGTCGACCTTCCCGCTGAAGTCCCGGTCTTGCTGGATCAGGTCCCGGCCCACCTCCAAAAACCGCTGCAGGGCGGGCAGGCGGTAGAGTTGGACAGTCCCCCAGTCGGCCCGCGGGGAGGGCTTGATCTCGATGAACCGGTATCTGGCCAGCTCGTTCAGGGATGTGCGCATCCAGTCGCGTAAAAACCGTTGCTGGCGCTCGCTTTCCTCCTTTTTGCGGGAGTGTTTGCCCCTGGGGTTGAAGATGGTCAGCAGCAGGTTGAAATCGAATGTGGACAGCAGGTGCTCGTGTATTTCCGCCGCGCCGACCTTCTCGATGCCGTCGATGCCCTGGTTCAGGAAATGCCAGCTCAAAAACAGCCCCAGAAAGGTGGCCCCCCGGCCCAGGCGGCCTGGCTGCATGTGCCCGGTTTGCGAAACCAGGTAGGAGAAAGTTTCCTCGCCGATGGTCGTGCGCACCAGCCGGTACCCCAAAAACCGGAAGAATTCCTCCCAGGCCGGTCCTTCCTCTTCAAGGAACCGGAATTCCGCCGGAAGAAAAGCGTCAATGTGCTCGCCGCGCTGCATCCGGTGAATGATTCTCCGGGAAAGATCCTCGTTTTCCCAGAGGACGAAACAGGGATTATCCATGAGCATGATTCGCCTCCGGACGGGTATGGTCGGAAAAAAGGGTTACATTCTTGACCAGGGTCCCGGGCATCAATCGCCGCCAGCCCGGGCCAGGTTTGACGCTGACATCCGGCTTCCATTCGGGCATGTCCTGGACCAGGAACCAGAGGCCGGTCATGGCCTCGGACAGCTCCAGATCACAATGCTCGATCAGCTCCCTGGTCCACACAACGAGATCACGATCCGGCCGCTGGTCCCATTCCGACCTGGCCTGGGAGAGGAACCGCTCCCGCCACTGTGCACCCCGGCTCTTCACCGCTTCAGGAATGAACTCCGCCAGCGCGGCAAGGTGGGAAGCGTCGATGCGCACCGCCTGAACCGCCGTGTCTTTGTTCCATTCCAGGCTCAGGCGCACGGGCCGTGAGCTGTTCAGAATCGGCAGTCTGACCTCGCGCTGCAGGGCATGGCGGACAAGATCCAGTTGGACCGCGCTGAGCCGGTCGCGCAGGGAAAAGGCCCCGACAAACCCCTGGTACTTCACGCAGGAGCGGATGAACGCCACCAGGTGCGCCAGCATCACCTCCACCCGGCGCTTGAGCCCCTCCAGAAAATCCAGGCTTCTGTCCAGGGCGTGCAACAGATCGGTGTTGCCCAGGTGCGTTTCACGGCAGCGGTAGAGTTCCTCAATCAAGGGGAAGTACGAGGAGCCTTCCTGAACCGAGTCCAGCAGCTCTTCCAGCAGCTTCCGGCTGACCCGCACCGCTTCCAGATGGGTTTCGAACTGACCCGTCTCCCCGCTGCTGCCGTATTCCTTGATCCGCTGCTCCTGGGACTGCAGCGCCTCCTCGATGCCCCGGAGCTTGTAGTCGATGCTTTCCTGGACCGTGCGCTGAAACACGTACCTGAGCCAGTCATGCAGCTTGTCCGGAGAATCTTCGCCCAAAACCGCCCGCATTCCGGCATAGGCGGAATTGATCTGCGTGCATAGATCGTCGCCCGTAAAGTTCACCTCGCTCAGCAACCCCTTGGCCAGGCTGCGTCCGAGGCGGGTCAGGGCATAGCTCCCCTCGTACCCTGAGGCCACCGAGCGCACGATCCTGAATCGCAGCAGGCGCTCCAGCGCGGCGGCCGGCTGGGCCGCATCCTCCTGTACTCCCAGCTCCCTGGTCGCCCGGCCCAGCAGAGAGATCATCTCCCGGTTGGACAATGCATTCTGTCCGATCTCCTCTTCCCTGTAGAACAGCCACCCGGTAAACGCCAGATCGGCCTGAGTCAGCTGCAGCCCCGCCGGGAATCGGGACAGCATCATCCGCAGTTCCTCAAGGTAGTGATGGTCGTGATTCGAGGCCGGTTTCATTTCAGGTGCATCCTCAGGCAAGGACCGCTTCGATCCCAGCGACACGTCTCGCGCAGACCATCGGAGAAACATGCGTAGAGAAACGCGACAACATCGAACACCGTGGACTTGCCGCTGCCATTAGGCCCCAGCAGCACGGTCAACGGCGTCAGTTGATCAAGGGTGATCTCTCGCAGCGCACGGTAGTTGCGGACGGATAGACTCTCGATTCGCGGCGGGTTCGGATCATTCGGCATAATTTTTCCCCGGTTATGGAGCGGAATATCGAAGAAAGGCATGCGGCGAAGTCATCCAACCGCCTACATCGCGGCATCAAATTCTTCCCTATACCGCGCCGTACCGCTCCCTTTGGGCAGGGCGTCAGCGTTCAGCACCGCGATCATGAACGCCTCGTCCGGCCCCCCCTCCCATTGGCTGATGAGCCGGTATCTGGATGCCGACTCGAAACCAAAGCGCGGATAGAACTCCGGGTGGCCCAGGACGATGACAAACGGGCAACCGGATTGGCGCAAATGGTCAAGCCCGTGCCGGACCAGCCGGGACCCGATGCCTTTGCGCTGATGAGAGGGCAACACGGCCATGGGCGCCAACCCCATGCCCGCCGCGCCTGAGCCGTCCACCGTGACCGGGGTGAACAAAATGTGGCCGACCGCGACGCCGTCTTCCACGGCGACAAAGGCGAGATACTCCTGGCAGGAAGCCCGGAGCGTATCCACCAGGGCCGCTTCCGGGCCGTTCTCGAACGCGGCCAGGTTCAGACGATGGACGGCATTCTGGTCTTGAGATTCTTCCAACCGGATTTCAAGCATTAAGGACACCTTTCCTCCTGATTGATCGCTGTGAGGCGGATATACGTTTTCATGTTCACCTTCTGCTCTCCAATAATTCATCATTTTCACAGGAAAACTCGACAATTTGCAAAAGCTGCCCTCGGATCTCCTTTGCCGAGGCCGCGAGATCGACAGTGGCAAATCGAATCTCATGGTTCTGGATCATCACGGCTTCGTTAACCATATCGCCCACAGAAGGATGCAGAAGTAGCCCCGATGCCTTCTCAGCGAGCAGATCGCCACTGCCTTCCTGTGACCTCAAATATGCGTATATCTGGTATACATACCCGCTGCGTAGAGATTCTTCCCGATACCAGCCCCGGGTGACAACGGAGTTGAACTTGGTGTCGATAACAATACGACGTTCCGAGTTAAAGTGATCAAGGATGATGTCGGTCCGCATGGAGGGTAGGATTCTGTCTATACATGGACTTTTACTCTCAATCTGCCAATCAATCACCTTGCCGGAGCCGACACGCCACCCTTTTTCTGAAAGCACGACATCGTAGAATCCAGCGATACCTTTCTCGTATAGTTTCCGAACCCAGCATATTTCTCGGTCCGGCAACGACAAATGCCTCGAACCCTCGGCTTCGGTTGGCAAGGCAAGGTTAAAAGCCAAATGGGCCGCGGCAACCATTGCCTGGTCATCTATATCGTGTCTGCCGAAGCGGGAGGTGAAAACTTCGCCACGGCCAGGCCGCTCCCCGGTTACCCCCATCCGCCTCAAACTCGATGCCAACGACTTGCATCGACGGGCCAGCCCATTGCGGCGAACGACTTTGGAGATTTCTTCAAGTGCTGAACGCACAAAGCGGTTTCGGGTCGTATCGATGGTCAATTCATCGAATCGGCAAGCCACTTTTCCCCGGTCAAGCAAACGACGCCTTTCGGTATTCAGCAGATTGATGCGTCCGCGTACCCGGTTCAGTTCAGCTTCCCGCGACTGGTAGCCATAGCTCAAATTGCGTTGGATGCGGCGTTCAACCTGACGGCAGAGTATTTCCGCCACCAGATCGGGAATATCATCTGGATTGTCCTCTACAGCGACCTTGGCATTCTCAATATCTCGAAATAGTTCCGATGCGTAGAGCATAAGCAGCCAAAGGTTGCGTACCGGGATGCGGCCGATCCGACCTCCATCATCCTTTGAACTTGATGCATGTTCGGGTGTCCCCAATGTCACGGTTAAAAACCTTCGAGTAGACGTTCCCTGGCTTGCTGGGACTTTTCAAGCGCATCAAACCAGTACTCGTCGAGCAGCGGACCGATTTCCGTATCAACGACTTGGCGGAACCATTCTCGGGGATTATTGATAGGTATGCCGAACGGAGGCGTAACATAACTGTGTCCCACACGGAACTGCGGTCCGAGGCCGGTATCCGCGGAAATTACGTTGTTCAGGGCAGTGAGGCGCTGTTCAATCTCAGCAAGGATGTCAACGTCAATTCCGCACTGGGACAGAACCCAGTCTTTCCAAGGCTTGCCCAGTGTGGGTTCCAGGTCAATGAAGGCAAAACGACGCCGTAGTGCCAGATCGACCAGTGCAAGGGAACGGTCGGCAATATTCATCGTACCGATGACGTACAAGTTGTCTGGGATAAATACGCGTTCGCCATCCGACTGCTTATAGGAAAGCTCCAGGGCTTCGTTCGGCGTTCTCTTGTCCGCCTCAAGCAGCGTCAGCATTTCCCCAAAAATCTGTGCGGGGTTCCCTCGGTTGATCTCTTCGATGACGACGACGTGTCGTGATGTGGGCTCTTTCGAGGCTGACTTCATCATCTCCAGAAACGGGCCGTCCACAAGAGTAAGTTTTCCGTCGCCGATCGGTCGCCAGCCGCGAATAAAGTCTTCGTAAGAGAGGTTTGGGTGAAATTGGACAGCTCGGACTTTGCTGTCGTCGCGTTGCCCGATCAAAGCAAAAGCCAATCGCTTTGCCAGCCACGTTTTTCCAGTTCCCGGCGGCCCCTGGAGTATCAGGTTTTTCTTGGTTCGTAGGCGTTCAAGAATTTTTTCGATTTTTTCTCGCGAGATGAAGCAACCATCCGAGAGAATGTCGTCTATCGAATACGGAACTATTGGCCGTGATTCATCCATCGGTGACGATGATGTTGATGCAAAAAAATCTGTAAAAGTACTATACTTCTCCAACTCCGATTGAGGCTGATTTAAAAATTCCAGACCTTTCTCAGAAATTTGAACAAAACCTCTTTTGGGAAAAACAACAAGTCCTGCTTTCTTAAGGTAAGACTTTGCCCAACCTGCTCGATTATCGAACAACGGCTGGCCAGTAGAATCAAGGGTAATGACGTCATACTTCTCCAGTCCCATCTGGGACTTGAGTTCCCGAAAGACATCTTTGGCAAGATGTTCCTTGCCATCACTCAGGAGCCTCAAAAGGGGGATCATTAACTGATCGAATTTTGGGAACAAATCTTTCAAATCGGCATCTGCTTCGTCTAGCTCAATGTCTTCCTCAAACATTTCAGCATCCTGCCCATCAGTGTCTGTCGCCCTTGGATGGAAGGACTTTCCGCTGTCTTTATAGAGCCATGCCGCTAGAGAGAGCTCAGGAAAAGAGTGGACGGGGTAAGCGTCCTCTTGAAAGCGTGCCTCAAGGGTATCCAGCAGTTCGAGATAATCACGCGCACTACAGCGGCCTTTTGGGCCGTTTTTTCCGATTTGGATATTGAGTTTTTTGCTGATGTAATCCTGTGATTGACCGTCAAGCGTAGGGAAGCTCCATGGGCGGATCCAGTAAAGCCCCATGGTCAGATTCCACCCTACTCCCCAGCGTTTTGAGGCGTTGTCGAACGCCGCGGTAAGTGCTGATCGTGTTTCGGCATCATTCGTATCCGAGAAGGCAATCGCTTGGGCAAATATCTCCCATAGAGCGTCTATGTCGTCTGGTTGGCGTTGATAGCTGTAAGCAAAAAACCATGACCTTTGATTATTTACAACGGGAATCCCCTCAAAGGAATCGGGAACCGGTATCGATACGCCAAGAAGGCTCGCCAGCTCATTCGCCAAAGCTTTGCGATTGGCATCTGTAATCCCCCTGTTGAAAATGCCCATGACGGTAAATGGGCATATATCGTTCAGTGGTCCGCCGGGAACCCCTTTCTCGTACTGATCATTCAGGATGGACATGCAGTCATGTCTTTCGGCAATGGCGTGGATGCTGGAAACCAATTCACTGCGTCGATTCCTGAAGGAAAGTATCTGGTCAGCCATCGCCTCATAAAAACGAGTCCAGTTGAAGCGACGCTTATCGGCGGTTGTGTCGCCAAAACGCTCACGCCAATAGGGAGCATTGCGAAACCGATTGATGTCTTGAGGCTTTTCCTCAAACGTAAAGCCAATCAGCGCATCCGTGATCCAATCGCCCGGCAAAACACGCCAAACCGTGCTTCTGTTGGTATAGAAATACCATTCACGCGGAGGATCATATGGCTTCCAGTCAACCCTCAAGGTTCGTCCGTCGCCGTAATTCTCCTTGACCGTGCCAATGGCCTTGATTGCCATGACGGAAACCGTTTGGCTTCGGTTATCAAAGGGCAGATCAAGCTTCCGCGTATAGGAAGACTTGATCGCGATACGATCTCCCACCTGGATGGACTTGACCGTTTCAAGGTATTTATCCTGATAACCATTCTCCCATATACCTTCCCGCAGGAAGCGAGGAGTTTGATCTTCAGTTCTCCCGTACGAGGCCCCCACAAACCAGCAGGCCCGAGCACCGGCTCCTTCAGGCTTAGAAATCATTATCGTTTCCTTTGTGTCTTTCATCGAAAAAACAGTGCATTGTCACAAGCAGGCTTCGAGTCGCAGATACATCAATTTCATCCGGTATCCTTAAAGAAACAAAAAACAAAACCCCCATGGCTGTACCATGGGGGCACAATATGGCGTTCAAGAATAGCACTTCCAGCCCCTTTAAGTTACAGAGAGATTATTGCGTATTGACCGCCGGAGGAAGATGCAATTCCCGCAAAAGATCAAGAGCATTGGCAAGACGGTTGTTTTTCGTTTTTACCCCTTTGCGCTTGACGATTTCTTTTCCCCAGTCCTCTACCTTTTCGTATTCTGCCAACCAATTGGCTGTGGCAGCCAATTCCAATACCGTTATATTGGATTTGGCAAAACGTTGGATCTGATTCTTGAATGAACTTATGGTGGAGCTTTCTGAAGCACCATTTCCACCAGTTAATTCAAAGATACTGTAACTTGCCCCATCGCTCTTGCGGTTGGCAACAACTTCCTTGACAAGGCCAAATGCCTTCGCGTCCAGAATTGCCCGGTCCAGATCATGTGAAAACGGGCCGTAATGATGGTAGCTGTACTCAAATCCAAGATCACATCCCATCTGCTCAAGAAGATAGGCAATTTTTTGGAGTCGAACACGGCTGACCAGTTTCTGTTCCGGTGCCAAGGCAATTATGTCGGCAACTAATTGTTCACGGTTTTGCATGCCTCTCTCTCCTTATCGTCCTTGCCTGATCTCGGTCTTCTTGTTTTTCGAAGAAAAAACGTATCGGCATTTTTTTATCGTTCAGGGCCTTGATGATGGGCGACAATTCACTGATTTCTTTTGGCTTCCTGGCATCTAAAATGTGAAGACGCTTATGGATTCGTTCTTCATCTCCACCAATCACGGAATAGATGTTCAGCGCTGCTTCATCATCCTTGATAACGGATTCATTTTGAATCGCTTGAACAAAATACTGCTCGATATCGCGAACCTTTTGCGCCTGGCGTCCTGGATCAGATCCAAATTCACCGACATCCATGGTTTTATACAGTCGGCGGGATTGAATTCGCTGCGCCAAGTCCTGTACGAGTGCATCCCTGGCATGGGCCATCAATGAAAGGGCACCGAGTACAACGGAATCATCAAGATCAAGGTACGCGGCAAGTGTCTCGCCACCTTTTTGGTAGAATTGCAGGAGAGGATGGTTGAGGGGCAATCCCGTTTCACGTGCAGCTTCAGCCCCAGTTGCGAGTTTCGCGATGCGTCGTAGCAGTTTGCCGACCATTTTTTGGGCGCAACGCGTTGTCTTGTGGAAATAGACCTGCTCATGGAGCGTATTCCTTGCGAGCAAAAACTGCTCCGCGGCCGGCAACGCCTTCATCGCAAGACAAAAAGTCGGCACTTTCAAGTCTTCATCTTCACCGTCGTCTTCATCAGGGGCTTCAAGGCTGACTTCCGCGACTCGCAAGTTGTCCATGAGCCAATCAAAGTCAATGGCTCCAGCACCTGATCCGGTCATGAAGCGATCACGCTGTAAATATTCAAGGCGATCAGCGTCAAAAGAACTGGAAACAACCGCGTGATAGATATCAACAGGATTTTCCGCCTCCAGCAGTTCGGCAACATCTGCCGTGAAACCTGGTCGATGTTCTTCAAGTAACGGCTTGATCTCTCCGTCAGGATTGCGAATCAGCTCTGCCGTCCATTGTTCGTGCCGTTTCACCACGCCCCGAGATTGTTGTACGGCTTCAAACACATGGCTGAAAGGCCCATGTCCCAAATCATGCAACAGAGCAGCAATGAGAGCGACCTCGGCTCGTTCGCCTTGAAAATCACTCGCCAGCTCCCGTTGGATGACCTCAATCAGTTTACGGGCGATATGAAAAACCCCAATGGAATGAACAAAACGAGTGTGGACGGCGCTCGGAAACGTTAATTCCGACACCCCCAACTGCCGAATTCGGCGGAGCCTTTGGAATTCCCGGGTGCCAACCAGCTTCCAGGCGAGTTTTTCAATTTCCTTGGAATGATCAAAGACGATAAGTCCATGAACGGCGTCACGAATACGCTTGCTTGCCTGCCTGGAATTATTCATAAAATTCATTGCCAACTGGTTGACATCCATACTTGCCACTATTTCTCTCAAAATGGAAGCATGACCTCTCCGACGAAATATGGCCAAGCCGCCTGACCGTTCAAAGCATTACCGCCAGAAAACACGACATTCACGACAATCCTATCCGCGACATCTTAAATGCAATTGACCATTGCCTGATCCGTCTTTGCATCTCCTCGTTATCGATCACCCGACCGGCACGAACATCCTCCAGCCCTCTGGCCACCATCCGGTCAAAGGCCAATTCCCGCATGATCTCCTCATACGTGGAATCATCCGGTTGGGTTCCCAGCACCTCGCGCACCAATTCTTTTGCCGTGGACATCCCCTTTTCCTCCAGGTCACTTGGACACTCAACATTCCCTACATCGCGTCATCAAATTCGTCCCGATACCGCGCCGTCCCGCCCTCTTGGGCAGGGCGTCGGGGTCCAGCACGACGACCATGAACGCCTCATCCGGCACTCCCTCCCATTGGCTGACAAGTCGATACCTGGATGCCGGCTCGAAACCAAAGCGCGGATAGAACTCCGGGTGGCCCAGGACGATGACAAACGGGTAACCGGATTGGCGCAAATGGCCGACCCCGTGCCGGACCAGTCGGGAGCCGACGCCCTTACGCTGATGAGAGGGCAGCACCGCCATGGGGGCCAGCCCCATGCCCACCGAGTTTGAACCGTCCACCGTGACCGGGGTGAACAGGATATGGCCGACCACGACGCCGTCTTCCTCGGCGACAAAGGCGAGATACTCCTTGCAGGAAGCCCGAAGCACGTCCACCAGGGTCGCTTCCGGACCGTTCTCGAAGGCGGCCAGATTCAGGTGTTGGACGGGTTCCTGGTCTTGGGATTCTTCTGGTCGGATTGTGAGTACCAGAGACTTCTGGGTGGTACCCGATAGGTTCGGCTTGAGTTCGATCACAAATTGCCCCCTCCAGCAGGCGAATTTCGACATCAGAACTCTGTCGGTATATATGTCAAATCGTCGGTTGGCGTATGATTGGGCGCATGCATTCCGCCTCGATGCAGAATAATCGCCAAGTTGTTCACATGAGCAATGCGGTAGATCAAGGTCGAACGAGAGATGGTCATGCTGGCACGCTCAATTTCTTCCGCATCCAGGTCGGGAGTATTCCTTCCTGCTCCATTGCGATAGTTTCTTGGTAGACCTTGGAAAAGGCCTCGTCAATGCGGCTTTACACATCCCACAATTCGTCAATCACTGTCAGGGAACGCACGGAATCAATGACGTATTTTCTTCGGGCCGGATGGTTATCAGACACTTCTTGTTGCTTGCCCTGCATCGCGGAGTTGTATTTTGCCTCGATGAGCGTCCCATCCTGGGTGATGAAGTCGATCAACCAGGCAGGGTTTCCTCCTCACTGACAAGGTTCAAGGCAATCTGGTCATTGACAGCTGGCACATGATCGCCTCCTGCTCCTCTTCTCAATTCCTGCTTACTCCCCAACGGGCGATCAGCAAGAGCGTTCTTGACGGGCGTGACCGTGCAATGCCTTGGAAATCGTGTCGGCAACCCAGGCATTCAGGCTTAACCCCGCTCTGCGGGCTTCAACCGTCACATTCTTGTGCAACTCGGGTTCGACGCGCACCACGAACTTGCCTGAATAAGGCTTCTCAGGATTCTCTCCACGCTTTGCGCAAAATTCCAGATAATCGTCAACGGAATCCTGAAAAGCCTGCTTGAGTTGCTGGACCGTCTCCCCCTCAAACGTAATGACATCACGTAAATTGACGACTTCGCCATGAAAAATATCAGCGTCGTCATCAAACTCGACTTTTGCGAAATATCCCTTGTATTCCATCATAATTGCACCCCCGCTTCGACAAGAAACCTTCGAATGGATTTTACTGTAGCTTTGTTTGATACCCGTTCCGGATGAGGGCGGTGGAAAACAGCACGGACATCATTGAGGGCCACCCTCACTCGCGACCCTTTTCCTTCTGTCAACTCAGCCCCCAACGCGGCAAGCAATCCTTCAATATCTCGCCATAAGATATCCGAACGCTCGGGCCTTTCGAACAAAAGTTTTAAAACAAGACGTTGCTTTTTATTCATAGCTTTTGATATCGCATTGTAGTATCATGTCAAGAAAAAGCAAGTATGCCGATGCTCGTCAATCCCCTTTCTGTTCACTGTTTTTGCTCTTGGCAAACCCCGTTCTTCCTGGACGCAGCCATCCCCTACATTGCAGCATCGAACTCGTCCCGATACCGCGCCGCCATCTTTGGGCAGGGCGTCGAGGTCCAACACGGCGACCATTAACGCTTCGTTCGGCACCTCCTCCCATTGACTGACAATTCGATACTTGGACGCCGTCTCGAAACCGAAGCGTGGGTAATACTCAGGGTGCCCCAAGACGATGACGAAGGGGCAGCCGGACTGGCGCAAATGGTCAAGCCCGCGACGGATTCCACAAGGCGATGCGTTTCTTCGCCATTCTAGCCAGAATTGCCTCCACTTGCACGCCTCTCTGTCGAACCACGAACATATCTTGGACACGCTCCCACCAGGGATTGCATTGAAAAGCAGGTTGTCCATGGTTGAAAGCCATACGACGGCATCGTATAAAAAACCAATGAATGTATACGATTCTATCGTATAGATTGGATTTGGCTTACCATGGTGATTGGAGATAAGGTGCTATTCAAAAGCGGGAGAGTTTTTAAATTTTCGCCGCTGCCCGGAATGTGAAGGACTCCGCCCCTGTTTGCGCTTGCCCATATTTCGTTTTATGCAAATCCGGAAGTCGGTTGGGTTTCCTCCTGCTCACCTCTACCCATCCTGAGATATTCATGAAAACGGGAGCGACTGTTCGACCAGAAGTTGAGGGTGAGAGTCACGTCCTGCGGAGTTCAAGCCGCGACACCCCACAATGATCCTCGACAAGTACATCCGAAACGGGGTCGTCCTCGACCTGGAGATCCATCCAAAAGAAGACCGGCTGCTCAAGATCGGGGCCATAGATCTTGGCGAGGGCAAAACTCGGCTCTTTCAGGGTGATTTCCATGCCGGGAATGCTCTGGGTAACAGAGATTCCTTTTTCACGAACCGTTCCTTTCTGCTCGGCCACAACATCCTGGGGCATGATCTCCCCTGGCTGCGGGATCACTTTCCCACCGCCGGCATTCTCAAGCTGCCCGCGCTGGACACATTGTACATCTCTCCCCTGGCTTTTCCCAGGAATCCCTACCACCACCTAATCAAGGATTACAAGCTGGTGAAAGTGGCCGTGAACAATCCGGTCCAGGACTGTTTGCAGGCTGAACGTGTTTTTCTTGACGAGATCGAGGCATTCCTGAAACTCCCATCTGAACAGCTCCTGTTCTACGGTTCAGTACTGGCGAGATCATACCCGGCGAGCGGATTCGGCCAGTTCTTCTCCATCCTGGCCGGACGATCATTGCCGGACAGGCGTGGGAACGAAAGCTACTGGAACCAGCGGCTGGCGGAACTGGCTTGCGCGACATCGGGCAGGCAGGTTTTCCATGACCTGTGGGAACTGCCCGCCCAAACCTGCTGCCTGGGCTATATCCTGGCCTGGCTGGAGGTGGCCGGAGGCAACTCGGTCCTGCCGGCCTGGGTCTGGAAAAACCATGCCTCGATTCCGGCCATGCTGCGCTCCCTGCGGGAGTCGCCGTGCACTGATCCCGACTGCGCTTACTGCCGCACCGCCTTTGATTCCAGGACCCAACTGCAAAGGTATTTCGGATATGACGACTACCTGCCGGTCAAGGAAGAGAACCCCCCGCTCCAGAAGCTGGTGGTCGAAACGTTGATCCGGGGCCGTGACTGCCTGGCCATTCTGCCCACGGGAGCCGGCAAATCCCTCTGCTATCAGCTGCCCGCCTTGATGAAGGCCGAACAGCGCAAGACCCTGACCATCATTGTTTCTCCCCTGCAATCCCTGATGAAGGATCAGGTGGACGGATTGGCGCGCAAGGGTATCCTCAACGGGTGCACAATCAACTCGACGTTGACGGTCATTGAGCGGGCCAAGACCCTGGAATCCATCCGCCTTGGGGACCGCGACTTGGTCTGGCTTGCGCCGGAGCAGCTTCGCAACACGGGAGTGAAGGAGACGCTCCGGTCGCGGGAAATCGGCATGGTGATCATGGACGAGGCACACTGCTTCTCCAAATGGGGCCACGACTTCCGTCCCGATTATCTGGCCCTGGCCTCGTTCCTCAAGGACATTTGCCCGAAACCACCCTACCCGGAACCCCAGGTCGCCTGTTTTACGGCCACGGCCAAACAGGATGTGCGGGACGAGATTCTTCGATACTTCCTGGAGGAATTGGGCAGGGAGCTGGTCCTTTTCGAGGGTGGCCACGAACGGCCCAATTTGCGGTTCGATGTCATCCCCTGCACGGAATCTGAAAAGCTCACGCGCATCGATGCCATTCTCGAGAATGTGCTCACGCAGGAAGGACCAGGCGGAGCCATCGTCTTTGTCGCGACCCGGAAGAAGGCGGAGGAATTCACGGACGGCCTGCGGGACCATGGATGGTGGGTCGACTACTATCATGCCGGCCGCACGCCCGAGGACAGAGTATCGGTGCAGGAACGGTTTCTGGCCGGACAACTTCGGGTTATTGTGGCCACGAACGCCTTTGGCATGGGCGTGGACAAATCCGATGTGCGGGCGGTCATCCATGCCTCCACGCCCGGTTCCCTGGAAAACTATCTGCAGGAAGCCGGACGCGCCGGGCGTGACAGGCAACCGGCCGTATGCTGCCTCCTCTACGACCCGGAGGACCTGAACACGCAATTCGAACTATGCTGCGCCTCGGAGGTGACGAGCAGGGACTTCAAGTCATTATATGGGGGATTGAAGAATCTGGCCGCGTCCCGCCAAAATCCCACGCTGATCATGACATCAGGCGAGCTGCTGGCCTCCGAGGAGTTTGCCGCCTACGAATTCGACATCCTGGATGCGAACGAATCCATGCGGGACACCAAGGTGCGCACCGCGCTCTCCTGGCTGGAACGTAACGGCAAGGTGCGCCGGGGCGACAACAAGACCCAGACCATCCAGGGCCAGCTGCTTACGAAGACTCGAGAGCAAGCCCTGTCCCTCATGGCGCCCCTCAACCTTTCCAGATCCGAGCAGGAACTCTGGCTGGGGCTTCTGGACATTCTCCTGCAGGCAGGTCCCAAGGAACTCTTGAACACGGATTACCTCTCGGAGTGTCTCGGAAAAGAGCCCGCGCGCATCTTGAACGCCTTGAGCGCCATGCGCAAGGTGCGCATCCTGAACCACGACCTGAACATGACCGCCTTTGTCCGCAAAGGCATTGCCGACGATTCCGAGACCCGGCTTGGCCGGTATGCTTGCCTGGAGGAGCACCTCCTCAAGCTCATGGAGGAGGATGAGCCGGACGCCAGGGCAGGAGGGACCTACAACCTGCCCCTGCGTCACGTCTGCCAGAGGCTCAAGGACCAGGGGCTGCAGGACGCGAGCCCAGCACAGCTTCTCCGGGTCCTGGAACTGCTCATGGACGAAAAGCTCCTCCGAATAGGCCAGCTCTCGAACTCGACCTATCAGGTGAATCTGCGCCGGGAGTGGAAGGATGTCAGGGACTCTGTGTCCAAGCGCAATCAGGTCACCCTGGTTTTGCTGCGCTTTCTTCTGGACAGGATTCCCTCTGGGGTGAAAGGCAAGGATATTCTCGTCTCGTTCCGCACAGGTGAGATGGAAAACGCGCTCATGGGAGATTTGGTCACCAGGACCATGACCGACCTGGCGGAGCGGAACAAAGAGGCGCTCTTCGCCCTGCACCATGCCCGGGCCATCTGCCTGCAGAACGGGTTGTCGATCATCCGACCGGCCATGACCATCACGGTGCTTGATGCCAAGGGCAAATTCTCCAAGGAGGATTATGAGGTCTTGTCCGTCTTCTACAAGCAGAAGATCGCCCAGGTGCACATCATGGGACGGTTTGCCGAACTGGGTGCGGTCTTTGACGGCATCGGGGCGGCTCTGCGATTCGTGCGCGACTACTTTCAGAAAAGCAGTCAGGCTTTTGTCGAGACCCACCTGAAAGACAGGAAAGGGATCCTCGAGCTGCCCGTGACCAAGGAGCAGCATGCGGCGATCCTGAAGACGCTGAACCCGGTTCAGGGAAAGATCGTCCAGGCGCCGGTGAACAGGAACATGCTGGTCGTGGCCGGACCAGGCTCGGGCAAAACGAGAATCATTGTCCACAGGATCGCCTATCTGCTGAAGGTCCTCCGTGTGCGTCCGAGCAAGATCCTGGCCGTGGCCTTCAACCGCAACGCCGTGGTCGAGCTGCGAAGGCGGCTCAAGGAACTACTTGGTAAAAGCGCAGGCAGCATCAGGGTGCACACCTACCACAGCCTGGCCATGGCCATTACCGGGCGGTCGCTGATCGGCAGCAGGGGAGATGAGTCGGTCTTCCAGACCATCCTGCAAGAAGCTGTCGATTATCTGGCCAGGAACCGGGACATGGATTCGGAGACCGTCTTGAACTGGCGGGAACGAATCATGGGACTCGAGCACATCCTGGTGGACGAGTACCAGGACATCGACGAGCTCGAGTATGAATTTCTCTCGCTTCTGGCGGGTCGCGGCGAAGCTGATCAATCCAAACGGCCTTCGTTGCTGGCTGTAGGCGACGCGGACCAAAACATATACGCCTTCAAGGGCTCGAATGTTCGATTCATCCATCGCTTTGCCCAGGACTATAACGCCGACCTGACCTACATGATTCTCAACTACCGTTCACGCGCGCCGATAATTCAGGCGGCCAACGGATTGATCCGGCACAACCGCGACCGGATGGACACGCCGGCTGTCAAGCCTGTGCGTAAGGACAAGGGCTTGCCGGTAGGGATCATTCGGGCCGCTGCCAGGCCTGCAATGCTCAAGGCGGCCCTGGAGCAGGCTCATCGATTGGTCACTCAGGATGGCTTGGCCCCCAGCGATGTCTGCATCCTGTGCCGGACAAACCAGGAAGTCTTCGCAATCACTCGTCTGGCCAGGCGGGCCGGCATTGATGTTTTTCCGGTCCGGCGCAGGAAGATTCCTTTTCCGGCAATTCGGGAGATCCGTGAGATCCTTGAGCTCCTGCAGCGCTGCGGAAAAACCCTGTGTACCGGCCGTGAAGTCCTTCAAATCGTGGAGGACCTCGTTGCCGAGACCTCGGTGCGCAATACCCTCTGGCTGGACCACCTCCTGGTCATGGCCAGGGACTATCGGGTTGAAAGCGGATCCATCCGCCGCCCGCTCTGGGAATTTTCAGAATACGTGTGGGACGTCTCCAGGGATCTGGGCCGGTTCGAACGGGTCAACGCCCGAGGCATCGGCATCGCCACCATGCATGGAGCCAAGGGGCTGGAGTTCCCGGCCGTTCTGCTGGTCGGCCATCCCCGCCAGGAATCGAACATGGAGGAGGCGCGGCGGCTCTATTATGTGGGCATGACCCGGGCCAAGGACCGGCTCTTTCTCTGCTGCTCGGGGAGTCATCCGTTCGTGGATGAAGTCGCAAACGCAGCCCCTGACTGGGTGGATGTTCAGAAGCCGGCGACCTCGCTCTCTCCAGATGAGGAGCGAGAGAGCCGGGCCGAACTGTGGGAGATGCAACCGGACGACGTGATCCTCTCCTATCCGGCTTCGAAAAACGGCCACACTGGGATTGCAACCGCCATCGATGCACTTGAAACCGTTTCAAGCGAACTCAAGTTCAGGCCTTGGGGGAAGCGGTTTCAAATCATTTCTGACGATGTTCCGGTCTGTGCCCTCTCAGCCAAGGGGTGCAAGGAATACCGGAAGCGTCTGGACCGTGGGCTCAACGTGGCACAAGTCGTCCACTTGGCTTCACTCCACCGGACCCCCTCGGAGCAGGATCTGGCCGGAGACTGGATTGATCCGGCAAGATTTTCGTCCTGGCATGTGCCGCTGTTTCAGGTGGTCTGGGAGGCAGAGGATTAACTCCTTAATAACACTGGATAACCCAGCAGCGCCAACAACATGATGTCCCTGAGCTTTTTGCAGCAACGCGACAGAGTTTTTCAACGGTCGCCAAGTTACATGAACGCTTCGCAGCTCCCGGGCAGGGCAAACCCGCTGTGCATGCAGATGGCCTCACGGGAGGCCTCGCGCACGTCGCTGGCGACCATTTCCTTGATCATCTGGCCAAAGCTGATCTCCGGGGTCCAGCCCAGTTTTTCGCGGGCCTTGGAGGGGTCGCCCAGCAGGCTTTCCACCTCCGTGGGTCTGAAGTAGCGGGGATCCACGGAAACCAGGACATCACCCTCGGCCAGCTCAACGCTTTTGCCGGTATGCTCCTGGCAGGGGGCCACCAGGGGCGAGGAGTGATACGACGCGATGACGCCCTTTTCCTCCAATCCCTCTCCTTCCCAGCGCAGGTCTATGCCCACTTCCCGGAAGGCCAGCTGGCAGAATTCCCGTACCGAGTGCTGCTCGCCCGTGGCGATCACGAAATCCTCTGGCCGGTCCTGCTGGAGGATCAGCCACTGGGCGCGCACGAAATCCTTGGCATGGCCCCAGTCGCGCTTCGCGCCCAAATTGCCGAGGAACAGATTCTTTTCCAGGCCAAGGGCGATGCGCGCCGCGGCCCGGGTAATCTTTCGGGTCACGAATGTCTCGCCGCGCACCGGGGATTCATGGTTGAAGAGGATCCCGTTGCATCCGAAGATGTTGTAAGCCTCGCGGTAATTCACCGTGATCCAGAAGGCGTACAGCTTGGCCACGGCGTAGGGCGAGCGGGGATAGAAGGGCGTGGTTTCACGCTGCGGCACCTCCTGGACCTTGCCGTACAGTTCCGAGGTGGAGGCCTGATAGAACCGCGTTTTTTCGGCCAATCCCAGCAGACGGATGGCCTCCAGCATCCGCAGGGTGCCCAGGGCGTCGGCATTGGCCGTGTATTCCGGACTTTCAAAGGACACCTTGACGTGGCTCTGCGCCGCCAGGTTGTATATCTCATCCGGCTGGACTTCCTGGATGATCCGGGTCAGGTTGGTGGCGTCGGTCAGATCGCCGTAGTGCATGAAAAACCGGACGTTCTGCTCGTGCGGGTCGCGGTAGAGGTGATCCACCCGTTGGGTGTTGAACAGCGAAGACCGGCGCTTGATGCCATGCACCTCGTAGCCCTTGTCCAACATAAATTCTGCCAGATAGGCGCCATCCTGGCCGGTGATGCCGGTGATCAAAGCTTTCTTCATGGTGATTTCTCCTAGGTGATGCAGTGCCCGATGTCTTCGGGCGCGTGATTTCAGGTCCATAGCCAAAGCCGCATGAGAGGGCAAGACCGGCCAAGGATTCGCCCTGGATAAATGTGTGGCGTTCGGCTATACATGCCAGCGTTCGTACCATCGTTATCCTTCAACAAAAGAGTCCGCCATGATGGAATTTTATGCTCAACGACGCGATAAATTGCGCGAAATAATCAACCAAAAAGGCTTGTCCGGCTTGCTGGTTTCCAGTCCGGTCAATAGGTACTATCTCAGCGGTTTTGAACTGCACGACCCTCAATGCAATGAAAGTGCAGGCATGTTGGTGATTCACGCGTCAGGTGATGACTGGCTGATGACCGACCCCCGTTATGAAACTGCGGCCAGCAAGGTTTGGCCCAAAGATGGGTTGTTTATCTACACCAGCCCGAGAATACAACAGATTCGAGAGTTTCTGGCCGGGCTTCGACTTCCGGTCCTGGGTTTTGAATCGCGGGCCATGAGCGTGGACCTGCATTTGGAGCTGAAGGATCACGTCGGCTTGACGCCCGTCAAGGGCTTGGTGGAGATGTTGCGTCTGATCAAGGACAAGCAGGAGATCACCTTGATGGAGGCTTCGTGCAGGTTGAACCATGAGGTCTTCGCCCTGGTCCCCGGACTGCTTCAGCCCGGCCGTACGGAGCGAGAAATCGCCTGGGACGTGGAAAAGTTGTTTCGGGAGCGGGGCGCTTCGGAGTTAGCCTTTGCCACCATTGTCGGCGTCAATGCCAACGCGGCCCAGCCGCACGCCATGCCGGGGAGCACGGTGGTCGAGGAGGATTGCTTGGTTCTTGTGGACGCTGGAGCGCGGCTGGACGACTACTGCTCGGACCAAACTCGAACCTTCTGGGTCGGCCAGCATCCCACGGACGCGTTCAAGCGAACCATGGATATGGTTCGAGAAGCCCAGGACCTGGGCATCCAGGCATTGCGACCGGGTCTGCCCGCGTCCCGGGCCTATGCCGTGGTTAAGGAATTCTTTCGGGGGCATTTCGTGGACACTCATTTCACGCACGGCCTGGGCCACGGCGTCGGCCTGGAAACCCATGAGGCCCCGAGTTTGGGTCCTCATGATGAGGTCGTGCTGGCCCCCGGCATGGTGATCACCGTGGAGCCTGGATTGTATTATCCGGATTGGGGCGGCATCCGTTGGGAATACATGCTCTTGGTCACGGAAGACGGGAGCCGAATTCTTTAACCAAAATACTTCCGGACTCATCCGAGCTTTTTATGCATGACCTGCCCATGGAAAAAGGTGTTTTTGCGTTGGACGTTTCCCCATTTGGACATGGTTTTGTTTTTTTTGTTCTGCTCCATGTTTCGACCTGCTTGGCCAACGTGGGTTCCGGCGAGGTTATCCGGGTTGATTATGGTATGACCCTGAAATACCCATGCATAAAGGGGCTTTGCCGGGGCAGGTTAACAGGTCGTCGGCCGCTTATATACAATAAAAAACAGCCCATGGATATCTGCGGGCCGTTGATTGCATGGAGCCGGCGATCAGACTCGAACTGACGACCTGCTGATTACAAATCGGCAAGTACTGACTACACGCTTTTTCACTTTTTTGCACGAAATCATTGACAGTACTTGCTTAAACCCTTATCTTGCCTTCACGCTGTTTCACTGAAAAGCACACCTTTTCACCCTTTTCGGTTGGACAATGGTTGGACAACTTTTTGATCAGGAGGGGGCGATCATGGCAGGCAAATGGATCAAATCGAAGTCATACCCCGGCGTGAGGTATCGGCTACATCCCACCAGAAAGCACGGCGTTGGTCCAGACAAGTACCTCACCATTTTTTACAAGCTTAATGGAAGGATGGTTCAGGAGTCTCTCGGCTGGGCCTCAAAGACCTGGACCGAAACCGGCCCTGACGGAAAGGTGGTGAAAAGCGGCTGGACGGAAAAACGTGCTGCGGCTCTGCTGGCTGAGTTGCAGGAAAACCAGCGAGTCGGCAATGGCCCCCGGACTCTTGCGGAAAAGCGGGAACTTGCCGACCAGGTTCGCCTTGCTGAAGAAGCGGCGAGGCTGGAAGCAGAGGAAGTGGCCCAGGCTGAAGAAGCCCTGAACGTGACTTGGGGCGACGTATGGCCCCGGTATGTTCAGCACTCGGAAGCGAACAAGAAACCCAACACCGTGCGGACTGAAAAACTTTTTGAACAACACTGGATCAGGCCCGTCATCACTGCCAAGACCCCGCTGCGCTCCGTTTCCCCGTTTCACTTGGAGAAGATTAAGGCGCGTATGCTCAAGGACGGCAAGGCCCCCCGCTCCGTTGAATATACCCTGGCCCTGGTCCGGCAAGTGTACAACTTCTGTTCCATCAACGGCCTGTTTCACGGCGATAACCCTGTAACCAAGTCACGGGTGAAGGCCCCGAAATTCGACAACCGGCGATTGCGCTATCTTTCCAAGGAAGAAGCGGCGCGGCTACTGAATAGGCTGGTCGAAAAATCCATGGACGTTCACGACATTTGCTTATTGTCCTTATGTTCAGGCGCTCGGGCGGGCGAAATTTTCGCTTTAACCTGGGGCGACGTTGACATGGACCGGAGCATTTTGACGCTCCGGGACACCAAGAACGGCGAAACCCGCAAAGCCTTCATAACTGCCCAGGCCGCTGACATGCTGCGCAACAGGCGACCCGCGGTTGTGGCCCCTTCCGATCTTGTCTTTCCAGGCCAGGGTGGGAAGCAAATAAAGGCAATCTCCAAGACCTTCGAGCGCACCGTTGATGAAATCGGCCTGAACGACGGTCTCAGCGATCCAAGAGACCACGTTGTTTTCCACACGCTGCGACATAGCTACGCTTCCCTGCTGGTCGAGCACGGAGTTGCGCTGTTCACGGTCAAGGAAATGCTCGGACATAAGGACATCCGCATGACGGCCAGGTATGCGCATTTAGGCGAGAGCACTATGTTGGAAGCTGCGAAGAAGCTGGAGTGCGCCCTTGGCAGCCAGACAGGCAAAGGCGAGGTCATACCCCTGCGGCCTGCCATGAGCCAGTAGCCAACACATTTCACGGCCTACCGTTTGACTGATCATCAAACGGGAAAAGGGGCGACCCTGGCCCCCTGGCCGTGGATTCTCCAGGGGCAAGCAAAGGGAGCTTGAAAATGTCTGCCAATAATCCCGCAAAGATTTTTGAAGCGGCCTGGAACGAGGCCAACCTTGATATACCGCCAGAAGAGGCCGCCCTGACTGACCAGGCCGTTCTGGAGCATATCGCCTTTGCCCCTGAAAGCCTGGAGCATTCCGAAATCCGTGAACGGGTTTATGCCTGGTCATGGAGATTGCGGAACGACCCCAAGGACAAGGAGGCGGCAGGGCTTGTCAGGAAGCTGGGCGATGCGCTGGCCGGCAAGCTCAAGCGGCGTGGGCAACCTCCGCTACTGCTCCCCGGCGAACTGGCGAGGCTCAAGCTGCTGGTCCGGCTGGCCCATGATTGCCTTTTGCCCTGGTACGAAGAAATGCGGGCAGGGCAAGCATCCGCCAAGAGAACCGAAGGCGCGGATCGGATTTTCCATGAAAGGGCCGTCGATTCCGTCCCTTCCTACATTCGCGCAATACGGCCCCACGGCGAGGGTTTTTACAGCATTCTGACGGAAGCTCGCCGCCTGCCTGAACTCACCTTGGCGGAATTCATCAAGGACTGCCTGCTTATCCACCTGGAAACCTACCCGCGTTTTGCGGATCTTCAAGAGAAGTGGGACGGACGAAAGGATGAACCAAGGCAGGTTTGCTTCAAGGAGCACATTCCCCGCATCTTCAAAGACGCCTTGCACCCCGAGGCCACCTTTCAGCACGGCCCGCTGATCGTTGGAGCCAAAGCGCAATCTCAGGGCCACCCCTACTTCTTTCTGCGCTGACCCGCATCCTCCTCGGCGACATTCAAGTCTGCCCGTCCTTGTGATAGGCAGGCTTCTTCCTTTTGAAAACCGAAACCTCCCATCCCCAATTATTCGGGCCAATTAGTTGGACGACCGGCCCATATCGCCAATGACACACATAGCGTCATCAAAACACCACCATTAGGAGGATGACCTATGTCGAGACACACACCCGTATCGTACTCACGTGACGCCGTAGACCGCTACCTGCGGAAGAAATTTCCAGAAATCGACTGGACACCCGTCGTGGAGCAGCTACCCCCGCGTATCTGGCGAGCCAGGTGGGATGACCTGGCTACACGGCACGGACTGCCTTTCGCGGCGCGGACTCTGGCCAACCAGGACTGCCTGGGCATAGGCCCGGCCAGTTTTGAAAATCCTAAAAAATAAGCCCTGGACCATACGGACCAGGGCTCGATAGATGGACGGCGTTCACCTTCCATCTATGGCCCCGGACCCAAGAAGTCAAGGGATCGGAGGGTATCTCTATGTATCGTCATTGTATCGACTGCGGCGAGCCATTTCCCGTTGAAAATGGCCAGGAATGGAAAATTCGTTGCCTGCAATGCTGGCGAGAATGGAGGGCTGAGCAGGACGACCAGTACGACACCCTGATCGGCACCATGCGCCATGAGCTGGCCGGCCTGCAAGCGGAATGCGACTGGCTGCGTGAAATCATCGCGGAGCTGGAGCCATGGGCCGAAATCGGACGCGCCCTGGCCGACCGTGCCCACGACGTGCTGTTCCTGGTGCACCCGGACAAGCACGGCGGCCATCCCGTGGCTACCGAAATTGCCAGCTGGATCAACTCGGAGGTGCGACGATGAGTGACCACATCCAGGAGTTCCAAGCACACATCGAGGCGGCAGGGCTGCGGCCCGACCATATCCATGCTGACGGCTATATCCACAGGTGTCCCGTGGAAGGGAAGCCCCGCGCAAAAGATGGGGCGTACATCCTGCATTTGGACCCGCCATGCTCGGGTTGGTTCGAAAACCATCGGACAGGCGAGACCGGCACATGGACGGCAACCGCCAAGGAGAGAATGTCCCAGGCCGACCGGGATCGTCTCAGGCAACGCATTGAGGCTGCCCGGCAAGAGGCTCGCCGACAACGGGCTGCTGATCATCAAGCTGCTGCGGATCGTGCACGGACCCTATACGACCGGGCGCGGCCTGCATCCCAGGATCACGCATACCTGATTAAGAAGGGCATCAGGCCCCTGCCCGGCCTGCGCCAGGCCGGCAAGCTGCTGGTCGTGCCGGTCATGAACGAGGCCGGGAAGATCATTTCCCTGCAATACATCAGCCCGGACGGCCAAAAGCGTTTTCTGAAAGGCGGCCAGACCGCCGGCGGCCTCTTCGCCATCAAGGGCGACGACACCGGCCCACTGGCCATCTGCGAGGGCATGGCCACAAGCGCGAGTATCCACCAGGCCACCGGATGGACCGTCCTTGTTGCGTTCAATGCGGGCAATCTGGGGCGCGTGGCCGAGATAGCCCGGAAAAAATATCCGACCCGCAAGATCATTGTCTGCGGTGACAATGACACCAAGACCCAGGGCAATCCGGGTCTGACTGCTGCACAAGACGCATCACGAGCGGTATCTGGTCTGCTAGCGATCCCGGACATGGACGGGAAGCCCTGTGACTGGAACGACTACGCCCAGGCCAACGGTCTGGAAGCGACCAGAGAGGCTCTGGAGCAAGCCCGTGAACCCAGCCCTGAGCAGGCGCCGGACGAGTGGCCGGACCTGATCCCTTACGGCGACCACGACGCCCCGGCGATCTCCTGTGACGTTCTGCCCGGCTGGGCTGGTCAATTCGCAGCGGCCACAGCCGACTCGATCCAGGTGCCCTCCGCCCTGGCCGTATGCTCCGTGCTGGGTGCTTTGGCCACCACGGCAGCGGGCGCAATCCGTCACATAGAAATCCGTCCCGGCTACAGAGAACCTTTGAACCTCTACCTAGTTTCCATCCGGAAACATATAACTCTTTGATATTTAACTTTATTAACCGAAAAATCGCTTGACATTTAATGCATTTTTTGACATGCTTCAACTTGTAGCCATTTGTTTATATTATAAAAATCAAAAT
>Ga0209614_1000807_pt1 | contig 26250 bp, 23 predicted proteins | sample BlaSprsedimmetaG_FD_185484 | JGI IMG/M metagenome (GOLD analysis project Ga0209614, IMG submission 185484) | Hot spring sediment bacterial and archeal communities from California, USA to study Microbial Dark Matter (Phase II) - Blank Spring... ... | reverse complement strand
TTCCTGAATATAACATTAAAAAACATGGACCGGGGAGCATTATTCTTCAAGATCATGGCGATGCGGTCAGTTTCAGGAACATCTGGATAAGGGAACTGTAGTATTTTTAAACTGCATGAAAAAAGCCGGCTTTCAACCGGCTTTTTTCATTGTTATTTATCAGAATATCAGCATTTTCCTTTATTTTCAGCATCTACCTGGTCACGAAACCATTCCAGCGGATGGGAGGTGGGCCGTTCGATAGGCATTCCGTAAACGCGGTCGTTGGTGAGCGAGGCCAGAACCCCCAGTGCTCTTGAAACACCAAACAATACGGTATAGAACGTGTATTCCTTAATTCCGTAATGGTAAAGCAACGAACCGCTGAAAGCATCCACATTCGGCCATGGGTTTTGAATTTTCCCAATGTTTGACAGAATTGGAGGCACAACCCGGTAGAGTTGATTCACCAGGTTAATCATCGGGTCGTCTTTAATGTATTTTTCAGCAAACTCCTGCTGGGCAGTAAATCTTGGGTCGGTTTTGCGCAAAACGGCGTGGCCGTAACCGGGAATTACCCGTCCTTCTTCCAGGGTTTGTTTAATATATGCTGCAACCTGCTCATCGGTAGGCGTCTCTGTATCCAGGTCTTCCATCATCTGGAACATCCAGTGTATCACATCCTGGTTTGCAAATCCGTGTAGAGGGCCTGCAAGTCCGGTCATGGCTGCTGCATAGGCATAGTAAGAGTTACTTAGCGCTGAACCTACCAAATGGGCAGTGTGAGCAGAAACATTCCCGCCTTCGTGGTCAGCATGAATTACCATATACAACCGGAACAGGCGGCGGATATCTTCCGAATCGTAGCCCATCATGTGCGCCAGGTTACCTGCCCAGTCGAGGCGTGGGTTAGGCTCAATGTGCTTGTCGTTGTAAAAATTGCGCCGGTAAATATAAGCTGCAATGTGCGGCAGACGGGCAATCAGGTTCATCACGTCTTCGAAGGTTGAATCCCAGAAATATTTTTTGTTTACGCCTGCCCGGTAGGCCTTTTGAAAAATGGATTCGGTAGCCATGGATAAAATGGCAGCGCTGAACTGGGTCATGGGCCGTGAGTTTTTCGGCATGGCATCAATAACATCGAAAACGTGCTGAGGGACATGCGCCCTTGTGGCAAAGTCTTTCGATAAATTCATTACGTCCTCATGGGTTGGAATTTCACCAATCAGCATAAGATAGAATAATCCTTCGGGAAGCGGTTCGCCTTCGGGAGAAATTTTGGGCAGCTTTTCACGTAGCTCAGGTATCGAATATCCTTTAAACCGGATTCCTTCGTTGGGGTCCAGTTTCGAGGTGTCGGTAACCAGTAGCGGGATGCCTTTCATTCCTGAAAAGACCTGGCCGAGGGTGACCTTGGCAATTACCTTGTCGGAATGTTCTTTTTTTATCCGCTGAAATTCTTTGGAGCATTTGCTTGCTTGTTGAAAAAAACGGTACTTAATGTATTCCATACTTTTTTGTTTTATTTAAATTTTTATTTTTAATAAATAATTTCAATGTATATTTTTTATTATTTCGTCAGCAAAGGCTGATGTGGTGAGCAATTTGGCGCCTTCCATCTGGGCATAAAGGTCGGAGGTTACTTTTCGTTTGGCAAATACACGTTCCAAAGCATCGTAAACATGCCCGGCAGCCTCGTACCAACCCAAATATTCCAGCATCATTACCCCCGAAAGGGTAAGTGAACTGGGGTTGGCTTTTCCTGAACCGGCAATGTCGGGTGCTGTTCCGTGGGTCGCTTCAAAAATGGTATAACCACTCAAATAGTTTATGTTCGCGCCGGGAGCAATGCCAATGCCTCCAACCATAGCTGCCAACTGGTCCGAAATGTAATCGCCGTTCAGGTTCATGGTGGCAATTACCGAATGGTTGTATGGTTTAAGCAGCGATTCCTGCAAAAAGGCATCTGTAATAACATCTTTTATAATAACCTTCCCTGCTTTTTGTGCTTCTTCCAGGGCATTATCGGCATCGAGTCTGCCTTTTTCATCCCTTATTGTTTCATATTGCCGCCAGGTGAAAGTTTGATCGCCAAATTCCCTCTCGGCCAAATCGTATCCCCAAATTTTAAAGGCACCTTCGGTAAATTTCATGATGTTTCCTTTGTGAACAAGGGTTACCGAGGGCAATTCCCGTTGAATGGCATATTGAAGGGCCGCACGTATTAGCCTTTCGGAACCTTCTTTTGAAACGGGTTTAATCCCAAACGAGGAGGTTTCGGGAAACCGGATTTTATCAACGCCCATCTCTTCGATCAAAAAGTCGCGCAGTTTTTGTGCGTCCAGTTCACCGGTCATGTATTCAATTCCGGTGTAAATGTCTTCGGTATTTTCCCGAAAAATATGCATATCTACCAGTGATGGATATCAGATGGGCGAGGGGACTCCCTTAAACCAGCGCACCGGCCGCAGGCAAACGAATAAATCGAGTATCTGGCGAAGTGCCACATTCAGGGAGCGGATTCCTTCACCAACCGGAGTTTCCAACGGGCCTTTAATTCCCACAAGGTATTCTTTAAATGCATCAATAGTTTCTTCCGGAAGGTAATTTCCGGTTTTTCGGAAAGCTTTATCTCCGGCAAGTACTTCTTTCCAGACAATTTGGCGTTTCCCACTGTAAGCCTTGGCTACAGCAGCATCAATTACCTTTTGCGACGGGCCGGTAATATCCTTTCCAATTCCGTCTCCCTCAACAAAAGGAATGACCGGCTGATCGGGCACTTTAAGTTCTCCGTTTATGACTTTTATTTTGTTCATATTTTAAACACCCAGTTTCTTTTTCAGGTTCTCATTCAATGCTTCCAAAAAACCTTCTGTTGTGAGGTAATGTTCCTCTTTCAGGTTTTTTCCGTGGATGATAAGCGCCAGGTCTTTTGTCATTTTTCCTGATTCTACGGTTTCAATACAGACTTGTTCCAGTGCATGTGCAAAGTTTATCAAATTTTGGTTATCGTCCAGTTTTCCACGGAATTCAAGTCCGCGGGTCCAGGCAAAAATAGAAGCAATGGGATTGGTAGAAGTGGGATTTCCCTGCTGGTGTTGCCTGAAGTGTCTGGTAACTGTTCCATGAGCTGCTTCAGCTTCCATCGTTTTTCCATCGGGTGCTACCAAAATAGAAGTCATCAGGCCAAGTGAGCCAAAGCCTTGGGCCACAATATCGCTTTGTACATCTCCATCATAGTTTTTGCAGGCCCAGACAAATCCGCCGTCCCATTTTAGTGCTGCGGCAACCATATCATCAATCAAACGGTGTTCGTAAGTAATGCCAAGTTCTGCAAATTTTTCCTTGTATTCGTTTTCGAAAACTTCCTGGAAAATATCTTTAAAACGACCGTCGTATTTTTTCAGAATGGTGTTTTTGGTTGACATGTAAAGCGGCCATTTTTTCAGAATTGCCTGATTCATGCACGAACGCGCAAAACCGTAAATGGACTCGTCGGTATTGTACATGGCCATGGCAACTCCATCTCCTTCAAAATGATACACCTCGTGCGAAATGAGCTCGCTTCCGTCGTCGGGCGTAAAAGAGATGGTCAGTTTTCCTTTGCCTTTTGTGACAAAGTCGGTAGCGCGGTATTGGTCTCCAAAAGCATGACGGCCAATACAAATGGGTTTTTTCCAGCCCGGAACGAGTCGGGGAATATTTTTAATAAGAATGGGTTCGCGAAAAACGGTGCCTCCTAAGATATTGCGGATGGTTCCGTTTGGCGATTTCCACATATGTTTTAACCCGAATTCTTCCACTCTAACTTCATCCGGAGTAATTGTGGCACACTTTACGCCAACACCGTATTTTTGAATGGCATGCGCTGCATCAACAGTAATTTGATCATCCGTTGCATCGCGACTTTCTATACCCAAATCGTAATATTTTAAATCGATATCAAGATAGGGTAAAATCAGTTTCTCTTTTATAAAACTCCATATTACACGCGTCATTTCGTCACCGTCGAGCTCAACCACGGGATTTTGTACTTTAATTTTTTGCATATATAGTCTCTTTTAATTTTGTTTTTTAATCAGATTCAATGCCGAACCGGCTTTAAACCATTCTATTTGCTGTGCATTGTAAGTGTGGTTCAATTTCATTGTATGTGTTGAACCATCAGAATGAATAACTTCCAGAGTTATTTGCTTGCCCGGAGAAAAAGAATCCAGATTTGTGAAATTGAAGGTGTCGTCTTCTTTAATCTGGTCGTAGTCTGCTTCGTTATCGAATGTAAGGGCCAGCATACCCTGTTTTTTAAGGTTGGTTTCGTGAATGCGTGCAAAAGATTTTACGATAACTGCACGGACTCCCAAATGCCTTGGTTCCATAGCTGCATGTTCTCGCGAAGAACCTTCGCCATAGTTGTGATCACCAACAATAACGGTAGGTATTCCGGCGGCCTTGTATGCCCGCTGTACTTTTGGAACTTCACCGTATTCTCCGGTAAGTTGGTTTTTTACTTTATTCGATTCGTTATTGAACGCATTGATGGCTCCGATAAGCAGGTTGTTGGAAATATTGTCGAGATGACCACGATACCGCAACCAGGGCCCTGCCATTGAAATGTGGTCGGTGGTGCATTTTCCCAGAGCTTTTATCAGCAGTTTGGCTCCGGTAATGTTTTGTGCGTCCCAGGGGGCAAACGGTTCGAGCAGTTGCAGCCTGTTGGAATTGGGATCAACAGCTACCGGCACTTTTGACCCATCCTCTGAAGGTGCCTGGTAACCGGGGTCTTTTACATCAAAACCTTTAACCGGAAGTTCGTAGCCAGTCGGTGGATCGAGTTTTACTTTTTCGCCTTTTTCATTTGTCAGCGTATCGTTTATCGGGTCGAAATCAAGCCGTCCCGAAATGGCCAGTGCTGTTACCAATTCTGGTGAAGTTACAAATGCATGGGTATTTGGATTTCCATCGTTTCGTTTAGAAAAGTTTCGGTTGAACGAGTGAACAATCGTGTTTTTCTCGTTTTTATCGGCTCCGGGCCTGGCCCATTGTCCGATGCATGGACCACAGGCGTTGGCAAAGACCTTGCCGCCCATTTGCTCAAAAGTATTGATGTATCCGTCGCGTTCGATGGTATAACGAACCTGTTCAGATCCGGGTGTTATGGTAAATTCCGATTTGGCTTTTAATCCTTTGTCAACGGCTTGTTTGGCAATGGAGGCGGCACGCGAAATGTCTTCATACGACGAGTTTGTACAACTACCTATCAAACCCACTGAAACATGAAGCGGCCAGCCGTTTTTCTCTGCGGTCTCTTTCATTTTTGAAACCGGTGTTGCCAGGTCGGGAGTAAACGGGCCATTGATGTGCGGCTCTAATTCCGAAAGGTTAATTTCAATCAACTGGTCGTAGTATTTTTCAGGATTTTCAAACATTTCCGGATCGGGAGAAAGAACATCCTTCAGATTATTGGCCATTTCTGCAATTTCAGCTCTGCCGGTAGCTTTCAAATAGCGCTCCATGCTTTGGTCGTAAGCAAACAGGCTGGTGGTAGCGCCCACTTCGGCTCCCATGTTGCAAATGGTTCCTTTTCCTGTGGCAGAAAGCGATTCAGCCCCTTCACCAAAATATTCAATGATAGCCCCGGTTCCGCCTTTTACAGTAAGAATTCCGGCCACTTTCAGAATAATGTCTTTTGGGGCAGTCCAGCCGTTTAGTTTACCTGTAAGTTTTACGCCAATAAGTTTTGGCATTTTCAACTCCCAGGCCATACCTGCCATCACGTCAACGGCATCGGCGCCTCCCACACCAATGGCTACCATACCCAGCCCGCCGGCGTTGGGTGTGTGTGAGTCGGTTCCAATCATCATACCTCCAGGGAAAGCATAGTTTTCCAGCACAACCTGATGGATGATACCGGCGCCGGGTTTCCAGAATCCGATTCCATATTTATTGGAAACCGATTCCAGAAAATCAAAAACTTCTTTGTTGGCATTAAACGCCACATTAAGGTCAGTTTTTCCGTCAACCTGCGCCTGAATGAGGTGGTCGCAATGTACAGTTGACGGAACTTCCGTGGTTTCTTTTCCAGAGTTCATAAATTGCAGTAATGCCATTTGGGCAGTTGCATCCTGCATAGCAACCCTGTCGGGTGCAAAGTCAACGTAATCTTTTCCCCGACCAAAAACTTCCAGAGCCTGCGTTTGGAACAGATGGGAGTATAGGATTTTTTCGGCATAGGTAAGCGGGCGGTTCAGTTTTTCTTTGGCTTTTTTTACACTGGTGGGCAAATGCTCATAAACTTTTTTGATTAAGTCTGTGTCAAACATATTGATTTCTTTTTTTATGATTGTAATTTTTCTTTTTAATTATCACAAAAATTAACAATAAAAAACAATAAAAGTTCCGATTTTTTATCCAGTAATTTTTTGCGATTCCAAATATAGAAAAAAAATGACAGAAGTCAGTTTCAACTTATTTCTGCATGGCTTTTTTCTTCAATTGTTCAGGCATTTTTTCGATGGCATACCGCAGCGCGGTGCGGGGCATCACTTTTTTGTTCTGCATCACAAATTCAAAAACCAGTTGTTGGCTGGCCTTGCTGGCGGCTTTCAGCATCCAGTCGTAACCTTTTTGAACCAGATCGTCTGTATCGGTCAGCAGGATATCGGCGATTTCAAAAATATTGGATAGAAACAACCCTTTTCGTGCCGGAATAATCAGTGAAACAGCGGCAGCTCTTTTCTCCCAGTTGTTTTCAGCATGCGCAAACTCCTTCAGTTTTCCGCGAAGCAAATAGCTGTTTCGCATTATAATATTGAAAATTTGGCTCTTAAAACTTGTCATGGTTGTTAATTCATTTGATTCGTTTTTCAGAAACCAAAGTTAATTCAAAATGTATTGATAATTAATGCGAAAGGCGAAATTATTAACCCGGAAAAATTTCGGGTTTGTAATTACTGTTAAGGGATTTTGATTTTGTAAATTGATTTTTTTTGATGGATTCCTAAAAATGAAGAAGGATGGGCTCAACAACCCATCCTTTTCTCATTAAACTAACTAACCTAACTAAACCTAAACTTATGAAAATAAACGTACCACAAATATAACGGCAATTTTTGTTTTGGCAAACTTAAAATTGTTAAATCATGTTAAAGAAATTCAATTTGTTATTGAACACTTTATTGCGCAACAAAGGTATAATGAATTGTACCCCTTTGCGGATCGGGTGCCGATTGATCGGCATTAAAGACTGTGCGCGATGCAGCTGCTTTTGCATAAAGAAAAATTTGTTCATCTCTGATTGCCGGATTTGGACGTGGCTCAGCCCGTATTACCTGTCCCTGACGGTTTACGGCAATATCAACCGCAACCACCCCACCTCCCTGTGCCAGGTAAACAGGAATGGGAAGCCTTACATGGTAGCGGTTTTCCAGATAATAAACAATATTGCTTTCGCCGGTATATATTATATTTTCGATGGAATCGGGGTTCATTCCTTCGGTGGTCTGAACAGGCATTGGAATGTCTTCGAGTTTTACCGTTTCCTTGGCCAGTTGGTTATTTACATCAGACACCAGTTGACGGGCTGCTTCCACTTCCCTCAGGTAATCTTCATCGAAAAATTCCTCGGTTTGAGCCAACCGGTTGGAAGCCATATTTGTTCGGCTGCTTTGGGTTTGCTGTAGCGGTGCAGAAGCTTCGGAAGGCAGGGGTTCGCTTTCATCCAGCGTGGCCTCATCTTCGTAAATATCTTCTTCCGGTAGTAAATCAGGAAATTCAATCAGTAATTCTTCTTCACTGAAACTTCTTTTCATGTCAACCTCGGCTAAAAGAAAAACAGAAAACAACGCGATGTGAAAAACCAGCGTACCAATTACACCATAAATGTTGCGCTTGTATATTTTATAAAGTTTATTCACAAAACAAAAGTATAAAATTAACTTTGAATACATGGGTAGGTAGAAACGAAAGAATGGCCAGTTTTTGCGCGGGTTTATTTGTTTTTTTTGCCATTTTCGAAACGGCTTTAACTAAAATTAACAGCCTCTGTTTCTATTTGGAGTTGTATAAATCATTATTTTTCTGCGCACCATTTAATTCGAGCGGTTTTCAAATGAAAAATACGCGGTTAACATGCGGAAATTATTTATAAATAAGATAGCGCAGCTTTTTATTGCATCGGTTTTGTCCTTGTTTGTCATGCAGGTGATGGCACAAATGGCGGAATCCGACACCATTACTCGTAATCATCATACAGAGAAGTATGATCTTTTTTATGACAGCCTTGAATATAAAGCCAAACAAAAAACAATTACACGTTTAATTTATGATGTTCTGGTTTCGCCTCCCCGGCCGTTTGTTGACCGTGAAGCACTTTCGTTGGAGTATTACAGCCAGATGGGAGGGAAAATTATTTCCGAAATTGTGATTACTCCACTGGAAGTTTTCGGGCCCACATTCGATGATACCACACGAACTGCCAGGTCGTTGGTGGAAAAAACAGCCAATGCAATCCATTCAAAATCGAACCTGAACACCATCGAAAAAATGTTGCTGTTTAAGGTTGGTGATTTCGTTGACCCCGATTTGATGTATGAAAATGAACGCATTATCAGGTCGTTACCTTACATTCAGGATATTCGGATTGTGCTGGAACAGGATTTGGTTTACCCAGGGCTGGTTAAAGTGCATGTGCTTACCAAAGATCGTTTTTCCATTGGGGTTTCGGGAGGTGTTGACGGCGGTAAGTCGGCTGCACTGGAGCTTTATAATCAGAACATTTTCGGTGTAGGACACGAAATCTCTCTTCGTTTTGTGGGACACTTAAACCGGCAGCCCTATTCTGGTCTTGAAACGTTTTATAAAATCAACAACATCAAGGGGAAATTTGTAGATATTTCGGCCGGGTATATGAACACTTACAAAAGGGAGGGTTTTAGCCTGGTTGTTGATAAACCTTTTATAACCCCTTCCATAAAATGGGGGTTTGGTGGTTCTGCCCTGCGAATGTACCGTGCCGACCGGATTTTTGATGACGACCCCATACAAACCATCACACCAATGGATTTGTCGTTTGTAAGTGCATGGGGAGGCCGGAGTTTCCAGATAAAACCCAATCATTACCAGAATTCGCAAATGGTTTTGTCGGCGGGAATATATAACCGCACTTTTTATCAGCGGCCGATGCCGGAACCAAATACCAGCCAGTATTTCTCCAACAGCACCTTTTATCTCACCAGCGTTACTTTTACCCAGCGCCGTTATTTGCAGGACCAGCTTGTGTATAGTTATGGAATCACGGAAGACATCCCGGAAGGGTTTAAAAATGAGATAGTTTACGGTTACGATGCCAATGAATTTGGCGACCGGCACTATGCCCACTTGTACCTCTCAAACGGCAACCTGCTTGTTAACCGCCAGGGATACCTTTATCTTGCAGGAGGGGTGGGCGGTTATTTTAAAGATAACGATTACGAGCAGGGGCAAATACAGGGAAGCCTGAATTACATTTCGAGGCAGGTTAATGCCGGCAGAAAACGCTTCAGACTGTTTGTGCAGGCCAATTATTTGCTTGGAATACGTCGTTTTGCCATCGAAGAACTGAAACTGAACAGGCACAACCATATCCGCGGTTTTTCGAGCAGGGAAGCGGTGGGTAAGCAACGACTGAGCCTGGATTTGGAGTATGTTTTGTTTTTACGGCAGGAGTTTTACAAGTTCAATATGGCCTTGTATGGTTTTGCCGATGTTGGAATTATTGGTTCGAACAAAAACCTGATATTCACCGAAAATTATTACAGCGGACTGGGCCTGGGAATGCGAATTCATAACGAAAACCTTGTTTTTAAAACCTTCCATCTTCGACTGGCTTTTTACCCGTTTCCTCCGTCAGACATGAGTTTTGCCGGTTTTATTTTTGAAGAGCAGCTTAAAAAAGATTTTTACAGTTTTCGGCCAACACCCCCACAACCCTTACGTTTCGAATGAAGAGCGAATAATTTTAGTAAAATGATTTTTATTTTCATACTTATTTTTTCGTTCTTTCGTTCAATGATTGAACTTTCCTGATGATGATGGTAAAAAAAAATGATTTGCTGAACCGGTGGAGAGAAAATGTATTTTTTCTGTCTCTTGTTTCTATGGCATGCGTTTTCCCGTTTTCGGAGGCTTTGGTAAGTATTTTTTCCGGTATTTTGCTTTTCCAGGCATTGGCTCTGAGGTCATGGTTTCATCCCTCCTTCAGCGATCGCTCATGGAAAATTTTACTGTTTCCGGTTTCGGTTTATGTGCTTTATTTATTCGGAACCCTGTTCACAAAAGATTTTACTTTTGCCTTGTATGAACTTAAAAAAACGGTTTTTTGGTTGGTAATTCCCCTGGCCGTGTTTTTGTCGCCAAAGCTGCCGGAAAAAAAGCTCTATTTCGTTTTATGGGTTTTCGTTGGTTCAGTTACTGCTGCAAGTCTAATTATTGCCGGCAGGCTTGTATTTCATGATTATTTTCAGTTTGACGGGTTTAGGTCATTCAGCATCATCTCCCACATCCGTTATTCTTTGCAGGTGTTGTTGGCGCTTATTATTCTTTTATGGTTTGTTATTCGTGGCAAATGCCTGGAATCAGGAACAAGCCCGGTGGTTGGTTTTGGTTTGTTGCTTTGGCTTGTGCTGTTTTTGTTTCTTCTGAAGTCTTTATCAGGAATTGTTGCCTTTTTGGGAACTGTGGGCGTTTCGTTTCTGTATTTTATGGTGAAAACCAAAAGTAAACGGATGAAAATTTTTCTGCTTATTATTTTTGTGATGTTTACTGCCATCCCCGGAGTTTTTGTCGGTGGGGTTTTGTATGATTATTACAATTTTCAAGAAGTTGACCCCGGTAAAATGGAAAAATTTACGGTTTCGGGAAATCCTTACAGCCATGATTTTAACCGGACGATGAGGGAAAACGGGCATTTGGTTGATATTTATATTTGCGAAGAAGAACTGAGGCAGGAGTGGAACAAGCGTAGCGAAATTAAATACGACGACATGGTGAACGGGTACCCTTTGGGCAGTACACTCATGAGGTATCTTGCAAGTTTGGGTTACAGAAAGGACAGTACCGGTGTCAGCAAACTAACTGCCGACGATATTGGGCTAATCGAAGAAGGAGTAACGAATTACAGGTTCAAGAATCGTTATTTTTCAATTTACCCAAGAATTTATGAATCGGTTTGGGAAATGGATCAGTATTTTCGTTCAGGTAATCCAAACGATAAGTCGCTGGCTCAGCGCATTGAGTTTATCAAAGCTTCAGTCCTGATTATTAAAGATAACCCCGTGTTTGGTATAGGAACAGGAAACTGGAAGATGAAGTACGACAAGGCGTATGAACAAATGGATACAAAACTTTCGCCGGAAAAGCGCGGACCATCGCACAACCAATACCTCAATTATTTAGTGAAGTTTGGAATTGTTGGTTTTGCCTGGATTATGGTAGCATTGCTGGTTCCCGTATTTCGGTCGGGAAACAGGCGGAATTTTATATTGATGTTTTTTTTGTTGGCTTTTGCATTTGCAAGTTTGGCCGATGCAAACCTCGAAACGCACATGGGTCTTTCTTTTTTTATCTTTTTTTACAGCCTTTTTATCTGGAACTCTTCCGGCGAAATGAAACAGTCTGTTTTGAATAGCTGAACCCACATCCCTGCATTAGCTTTTTTTTGGTTTAATCTTTTTTTGGTTTCATAAATATCAAAAGATCGTTATGAACAGAAGTAAAGTAATCAATCAGCGAACTTTTTAAAAGTTACATTGTTCTGTTGAAAGAAAACAAAAAAAGACGAAAAGGTATGGAAAGAAGAAGCTTTATAGCCGCATTAGGCACAGTTGCAGTAGCAACACCGTTTTTAGGAACCATTGCTTCATGTGCTTCTGAAACCAAAAAATTTGAAGGGCACCGATTTCCCGATTTGGGGTACGACTTCAATGCGCTCGAACCTCACATCGACGCGCAAACCATGGAATTGCACTACACCAAACACCATCAGGGGTATTTTAACAATTTTATGAAAGCTGCCGATGGCACTCCGCTTTTGGAAACACCCATGGAACAAATTCTCGTCGGCATAAGCAGGCAATCCGAAACGGTAAGAAACAGCGGAGGTGGATTTTACAATCATGCTCTGTTTTGGGAGAATATGAGTCCTTCGCCAGTGGAAATGCCGGATGCCTTAAAGCAATCCATTGAAAAAGATTTTGGTTCGCTCGATGCATTCAGGGAAAAATTTGGCACCGCCGCCAAAACCCGGTTTGGAAGCGGATGGGCCTGGCTTGCTGTAGGAAATAACGGAAAATTGTTTGTTTCCTCCACGGCTAATCAGGATAATCCGCTTATGGATGTAGTTCCTGAAAAAGGAATTCCCATTCTTGGATTGGATGTTTGGGAACATGCCTACTACCTGAAATACCAGAACAGAAGGGCCGAATATGTAGATAATTTCTGGAATCTGGTAAACTGGGATGTGGTAAAAAACAGGCTCGACAAGGCGAATAGCTGAAAATAAATTGGAACATTAGCAATGGCTCATTATTTTTGATGCATAAAAATCAAAACAATGAGCCATCGTATTGTTATTATTGGAGCTGGAAATCTGGGAACCAGACTGGCAGTTGAGTTGCACAAAAAAGGGTTTATCATCGAGCAGGTGTACAGCCGAACACGGGCATCGGCCAATCGTCTGGCCCGAAAAATCAACACGCATTATGCCACCTCTCCGGGGAAGATAATGCCAGGCGCCGACATCTATTTTGTTGCTCTTAAAGATTCGGCTTTTGACGAAGTGCTGCCGCATGTGCCAATTGAAGACAACCTGCTTGTACACTGTTCGGGAAGTATTCCGCTTTCCTCCATCGGAAAATACTCCAAAAACACGGGTGTATTTTATCCGCTTCAAACTTTATCGCGAAACCGGCAATTGCGTTTTGCCAAAATTCCTGTTTTTATTGAAGCCAATTCCGAAGAAAATTTAAATAAACTTTTGAAGATTGCCTCCAGAATATCCCGAGAGGTGTCGGTGCTCGATTCTAAATCAAGATTAAACCTTCATATTGCTGCGGTTTTTGCCTGCAATTTCGTCAATCATTTCTATACTATTGCTTTTGAAATTTTAAAGGAAAAGGACATTTCATTCGATGTGCTGAAGCCACTGATATTGGAAACAGCACAAAAGGTGCAGACAATGGACCCGGCAAACGCCCAAACAGGGCCTGCCGTGCGTTTCGATAAAAATGTGATTTCGACCCATCTTGAAGCACTGAACGGTTTTCCGGGTTACGGAGATATTTACAAAAAATTATCGAGAAGTATATACAATTATCACAAAAACAGATAGTTTATGTCATTTTTTAAAGAAGAGCTGAAACAAGTAAAAGCCTTTGTTTTCGATGTTGACGGCGTTTTGTCCAAAGATACCTCGCCGCTAAATGAAGATGGAGATCCGGTAAGAACGGCAAATGTTAAAGATGGATTTGCCATACGAAATGCCCTTGCCCAGGGCTATCCGGTAGCTGTAATTACCGGCGGTTTTATTGAAAGAGTACGCCTGCGCCATGAGCGATTAGGGGTGAAATATTATTACGATAAGGTTCGCGACAAAGTGGAATGCCTTGATGACTTTTGCAGCCAAACAGGAATCGCTCCTGAAAACATTCTCTTCATGGGCGATGATCTGGTCGATTTCAAGGCCATGTTAAAGGTTGGCATTCCCGTTTGTCCGTTCGATGCCGTAACAGATATTAAAGCCATTTCGAAATACATATCGCACAAAAACGGGGGAGAAGGGTGTGTGCGCGATGTGATTGAACAAACCCTCAGAGCCCACGGGAATTGGCTTTCGGAAGAAATGTTGATAAATAATGCTTTTTAAATGAAATGGTTTCCCGATTACAACTACATCCTTGCTTCCAAATCGCCGCGAAGGCAGGAATTGCTTAAATCACTTGGAATAGAATTCCAGGTCAGATTAAAAGAAGTGGAAGAAAATTATCCTGAAGATATTCAGGTACAGCAAATTCCGGAATATCTTGCCCGGCTGAAATCCAATCCTTTCTTGCCGGAACTGACTGAAAGAGACCTACTTATTACAGCCGACACCGTTGTTTTGCTCAACGGTGAAGTTATCGGTAAGCCTTCGTCTCGCGAGGGAGCTGAAACGATGCTCCGAAAACTCAGCGGAAATGAGCACCAGGTTGTTTCAGGGGTATGTCTTTCTTCGCAGAAGAAACAAAAAGTTTTTTCGGCCTTAACCAATGTACAGTTTAAAAAATTAAGTGAAAAGGAAATTCAACACTACATTTCCGTTTTCAGGCCATTCGATAAGGCCGGAGCTTATGGCATTCAGGAATGGATTGGTTTTATTGGTATCACACACATCGAAGGGTCTTTTTACAACGTCATGGGACTTCCTGTTCAGAAGCTGTACGAAGAAATTTTTCTTTTTTAACTATATTTTTTCCATCTCCTTAAACCCTTTTGAATGATAATTCGTAAATTGAATAGAAATCAATTTTAAACCCATATTATGAATTATCTGGTAAAGAGTTTTTCAATTTTCTTGCTCGCCTTTTTTCTGTTCGGTGGTTGTACCAAAGACGATTCTGTTAAAGTTGGATTCCTGATGCACGCTTTGGACAAGGAAAGGTGGGAAAATGACCGTGACTTTTTTGTTGAGAAAGTTCGCGAACTTGGAGGAACTGTTGAAGTTCGGATTGCCGACAACGATGCTGAAAAGCAGTTACGACAGGCAAATGAACTGCTCGTTAACGGTGTTGACGTACTGGTAGTGGTACCTGTCGATCAGTTTGCCGCTGCACAAATTGTGGAAAATGCCCATTCCAGAAACGTAAAAGTAATTTCGTATGACCGTTTGATAAAAAACTGTCAGCTCGATTTTTACGTTTCAACCGACAATGTTGAAATCGGTCGGTTGCAGGCTGAATACCTTACTACCGTGAGACCATCGGGGAATTATGCTCTGATTGGTGGCGGAATGCATGACAACAACAGCCAGTTTTTGTACCTGGGGCAGATGAACGTATTGCAGCCAATTGTTGAACGGGGAGACATCAAAATAGTTTATAATGTTTTTACCGAAAGGTGGGCAGAAGAAGAGGGGTATGATCATGCCAAAAAACTGCTTTCCCAAACAACCGATGTAGATGCCATCATTGCCGGAAACGATGCCATAGCCTACGGAGCTATCAGGGCTTTACGCGAAGCAGGCAAGGAAGGCGATGTGCTTGTTGCCGGAATGGACGCAGACCTGAGAAACCTGCAGGAGATTGTGGCAGGGCATCAAACCTGTACCATTTACAAGCCCTTTGAAAAACTGGCCGCAACAGCTGCCGAGCTGGCATTGACTATGGGCCGAACCGGTGAATATGAAAGAACTTTTCAAACCATCAGTAACGGCGTACGGCTGGTACCGGTCGTTTATCACGACGGAATGGTTGTAAACCGTGAAAACCTTAAACTGACGGTGATTTCCGAAGGTTATCAAACAGAAGAGGAAGTGTATCGGTAACCAGTGGAAATAAATAAAAATTCTGTAAGAAAACAAAGAGGCTGGCAAAAGATTGTTGCTGCCTCTTTTTTTCGTATTTTCCGGGAAATTTACCTCTCAGCAAATCTCGAAAGTTGCCTGTATTTTTACGAAGAACCGGAAAATGAAAAATCATTTCCGGCATTGCTCCAGTTTCCCATGCGCATGGGACGGATGCTGAACGAAGGGTTTAAAGCTGCCCTTAAAGCGAACGGTATAAAAGTGGAGGAATTTCGGATTGAAGAAAAGCTCAGTTAACCTTCCTCCAAAACAATTCCTGCCGCTTTAAACTTTTCTTCCAGAATTTCAGGAGAAACAGGCCTGCCGTTGCGGGTGAGTACAGCGGTAATCCGGGCGTCAACCATTAGTTTTTCGTCGGATTTCCGAATAACCTGCTGTTTGAAAATAATGCGCAGCCTGCCTTGTTTTGCCATTTTTAACTTCACCAGAAAAACATCGCCGGGCCTGAGCGGAAACTTATAATCCAGTTCTGCCCGAATGACCACTGCATCAATGCCGTCGTTGTGCATTTGGGCAAAACTCAGCCCAACTTTATACAGAAACTGATGCCGGCAATGTTCCAGGTAATTCTGATAGACTGAATTGTTAACAATTCCCTGGATGTCACATTCGTAATCGCGTACTTCAAGTTCGGTTTCAAAATCGAAATCCTTCATATTTTACTTCACCAAAAAGTCAAGCAGTTTTTTGTCTTCCAGGTAACCTTCCAGCCGGTCGCCGATTTTCACCGGTCCCACACCTGCCGGAGTTCCTGTGTAAATCAGATCGCCAATTTTCAGGGTCATGTATTTGGAAACATGCGAAATAATTTCATCGAACCCGAAAATCATCAATCCTGAATTTCCTTCCTGAACGGATTTGCCGTTTATATTCAGTTTGAATTTTATGGATTCCGGAACCGGAAAAATGGAAACCGGAAAAAAGGTGCTGCTGATGACGGCTGCTCTGTCGAATGCTTTGGATTTTTCCCAGGGCAGTCCTTTGTTTTTCAGCTCGTTCTGCACATCGCGGGCAGTAAAATCCACTCCAATTCCAATTTCGTCGTAGTACCGGTGGGCAAACCGCTTTTCGATGTTTTTCCCAAGCCGGCAAACCCGCAAAACCAGTTCAATTTCGTGGTGCACTTCGTTTGTCCACTCGGGAATATAAAACGGATCGTTGTTTCGCAACAGGGCCGAATCGGGTTTCAGAAAAAACACCGGTTCTTCAGGAATATCGTTGTTTAATTCCTGAGCATGTGCCACATAATTTCTGCCAATACAAATTATTTTCATTTGACATTAAACTTTAAATTTTGAACTACCCCAAAGTGATGTCTTCGGCAAAGCTTTCAACTTTAAACTTTGAACTCTGAACTGACCCTACTTCTCCATCATCCGCAGTTTAATCTGCGTGAGCACTTTTTTGGTATAAAGCGGAAATTCGCTGTTCATAATCCAGCCGAAATAACCGGGTTGTTCCCGCAATACTTTTTCCACCGGAACGCCTTTATTTTTGCCAAAGTTAAACACTTCCACCCCGTTTTCATCGTAAACAATGCGCCCAACAAAATCCACATTGCGGTCGTAGGCCGAAAATTCGCTCAGTTTTTCCACATCGTTTACGATGGGAGTTGAGCTTTTTCCCCGGTTATCTTCATATTCCACGCCCTGGTATGTTTCGAGTTGGGCCTGTAAAACCTCGTAGGTGGCTCTGGTATCGGCCAGCGCGCTGTGTGCGTCAACCAGCGGTTTTTTACAGTAAAACAGGTAAGCGGCGGCAAGGGTGCGTTTTTCCATTTTGTGAAAAATGGCCTGCACATCGATAAACTTGCGCTTTTTCATATCGATATCCACATCGGCACGTAAAAATTCTTCGGCCAGCAGTGGAATGTCGAATCGGTTTGAATTAAATCCGGCCAGGTCGCAACCTTCAATAAATTTAGCCATTTTTTTAGCCACCTCCTTAAAAGTGGGTTCGCCGGCCACATCCTCGTTGGTAATTCCATGTACTCGAGTCGCTTCTTCCGAAATAGGCATTTCAGGGTTCACACGCTGCAAAAGTTCCTCCTCGGTACCATCCAAATGCACTTTGAGCAATGCGATTTCTACAATTCGGTCTTTAACTATGTCAATTCCTGTTGTTTCGAGGTCGAGGAACACGACCGGATTTTTTAAATTTAATTGCATTAAATGGGTTTATGCGTTAATCATCATCGGCATCAAAAGCATCAGTACGTCTTCTGCTTCTTCCTCTGTTTCAGCAGGTAAAATTAACCCTGCCCGCGAAGGATCGCTCATTTCCATACGGATATCTCCGGCTGAAATATTGGCCAGAATTTCGAGCAGGAAGGTGGATTTGAAACCGATTTCAATTTCTTCTCCGTCGTATTCGCAACTCAGCCGTTCAACTGCCGAAATGGAGAAGTCGATGTCCTGGGCAGAGACTACCAGTTGATTGTCGTTGATGTTCAGTTTTACCAAATTACTGGCCTGGTTGGAGAATACCGAAACCCTTTTTACGGTGTTGTAAAACGCCAGCCTGTCGATCACCATTTTGTTGGGGTTTTCTTTTGGAATTACCGAATTGTAGCTCGGGTAATTTCCTTCTACCAGGCGGCATATCAGTTTATAGTTGGTAAGCGTGAACATGGCGTTTTTATTGTCGAATTCCAGTTTCACGTCGTATTCTTCTTTGGGCAGCAGGTTGCGAAGCAAGCCGGCCGGTTTTTTGGGCAGAATGAAGGATGATTCAAATTCGGAAACGGCATCCGAACGGCGATACCGGACCAGTTTGTGCGCATCGGAAGCTACAAATCCCATGTTTTCAGTAGAAAGTTCCACAAAAATACCGTTCATCACCGGACGCAGTTCATCGTCGGCTGTGGCAAACAATGTTTTTTCAACGCCTTTCAGTAAAACTTTCGGACCTAAAGTCATTGAAGTGGCTTCTTCTTCATTTATCTCCGGAAGCTCAGGGAAATCTTCACCACTTTGACCTACAATACTGTATTTCCCGTTGTCGGAAAAAATTTCCACACCGTAGGTGTCCATATTGATCTGAAAGGTTAGCGGCTGTTCCGGAAATTCCTTCAGTGTGTCAATCAACAACCGTGCGGGAACGGCAATCACACCTTCACCTTCGGTGTTGTCCAGTTCCATGTGGGTTATTAACGTCGATTCGAGGTCGGAAGCCGTGATGGTCAAATCTGTGTCATTCAACTGAAACAGAAAATTGTCCAGAATGGGCATGGTGCTTTTACTGCTGATAACCTTACTGATAGCCGACAGATGGCTCAGTAAATCGGTACTTGAAACAACAAACTTCATAGTTAATATTTTATTTTGTTTTTTTCATTTTACCAGTTAATCATCCGGTTTTCAGATTTTAACTGTTGTTTGATTCAGCCATTCATTTTAAAGGAAAAATCAGGTAACGAATATACAAACTTTAATCTTTTTCCCGATACTGAAAAGTTCTATTTTTTAAAGGTTTTATGAACGGGCATAACGGCGTTTTCTGATTGTGTTGTAAATGATTCCCCATAATCCTGCCAAAACCAGCGGAAGCAATACGTTCAGCCATTGCCAGAAAGGTTTTTCCTCGCGCAGGCGAACTTTGTCCAGCAGCCTCATTTTTTGTGTGCGGTTGCGCAGTTGCATAATTCCGCTGTCGTCGTTCAGGTAAAAAACCGCGTTTAATAAAAATGCCTTATTGCCGAAAGTTTGTCTTGAAACCCGGTCGAAACCCAGTTCCTGAATGCGCGGCGGATTTGAGGAGTAATCAACCTGGTTGGTGATTAAACCGCCGTCAGCAATCACCACCATTTTTGTTGGGCGGCTTTCGGGTATTACTTCTGAAACAGGAATTCCCAGTGTTTCCAGCATACGGTTCCGGAAAACCGAGGTGAATGTGCCTTCCAGAATTACGCCCACCGGAATAAACGACTGGTTGAAAAGTTCGCGGGCCGGCGGATTGTCAATGTTTTGCAAACTTACTGTGGAGGGCGATTTCACCCTTCGCGCATAAGGCGAGGTGGATAAAATAACTTCTTTTTGAACCTGCGGATTTCCCGAAATGGTGTCGATGGAAGATACAAATTCGGTAAATACACGGTTAAGATTCCGGCTCAGCGGATGATTGTCGGATGGAACCAGCAACGGTGAATAGTACCATGGATGCAATGTAAATTGCGGCGGCATTCCCGGTGGAGCGGTGTTCACGCGCAGGCGGGCACATTCCACATCCTGCAGCAGTTCGTAATTGAGGCGAACACCGTATCGGAAAAGCTGGTCGTTCAGGTTTAAATCACGCGGAAAAGCCATGGTTAAATGTCCGGTTGACAGGCTGTCGAGACTAACCTGCACCGGATCAATCAGCCAGATTACCTTGCCACCCTGCATGATGTACTGGTCGATAAAAAATTTGTCTTTTTCTGTGAAAGGTTCTTTGGGGTCGGCAACAATCAAAATGTCAATAGCTACCGGATTGTTTGCCAGCGAGTCTGCCGGAATTCGCCGCACGTAAAAATCTTCTGAAAGTGCAGCGGCAAAGTTATAAGTTTCGTAGCGGTCAGCTTCTCCATGCCCTTCGAGAAAAGCCACAGAAGAACGCCGTGTGCGCATCAGTTTTTGAAAGGCATTGGCCAGTTCAAACTCCACGCTTTCGGCAGAGTGGTTAAAGTTGGCCTCGTGCGAAAAATCGGGATTGTATTTCAGGAAGTTCACTGCTGTTTCCTTGCCATCATACCGGATAACAGCGCCAGGAAAAATAAGGCGGGTGCTCACACCCTGGTCGGTTTGTTGCCTGAAACTGGTGGGTTGAATGCCTTTGTCAATGAGGTTGTTTATGAATTCCTCGCGCCTTTCCTGATTGCCAATGGCATACGGGTCGGTCATTCTAACGCGAATATTTTCAGGAGAAAAAACATGTAACACTGCAATTTTTTCCAAAACTTCCTGTTGCAGTTTTCGCAGTCCGGGCTCCAGTTGTCCGGCCAGGAAAAATTCCACCTCCACCGGGTGTTCCAGTCCTTTTGCCAGGTTTGCACTAACAGCGGAAAGCGAATAGCGTTTGTCTGCTGTCAGGTCTATCCGGTATAAAAAATTACCGGATACCACAAAAACGACCAGGAGCAGAAAGGTGACAAAAGCAGAATTCAGCCTGAATTTTTTTTGTTTCCAGGTTCCTTTGCGCAGAAAACCACGCGTGAACCACAAAAACAGAAATGTCATTCCGGCAAAATAAATTACATCGCGCATGTCGATTACTCCGCGGGATGCCGATAAATAATGGTTATTGATGCTGAGCCATTCAAAAATCTGTTCCAGCAAAAACGGAACTCCGGAACTGGCAATAAAATCGAGGCCGAGGTAAAAAATGAACGACAACACCATGGCGAGAATGAAAGAAACAATCTGGTTGTCAGTCAGCGAAGAGGCAAAAATGCCGATGGCCACATAAATGGCCGCCAGGAAAAAGAGCCCGAAAAACGAGCCCCACGTGGCGCCGGTGTCGATACTTCCAATGGGGTTTCCAAGCAGGTAAACCGAAAGAAAATAGAGCAAGGTAGGGAGCAGCGAAAAAATGACAAGCACCATTCCGGCTAAAAATTTGGCAAAAATGAGTTGAAAATCGGAAAGTGGCCGGGTAAGCAGAATTTCGAGGGTGCCAGTGCGTTTTTCGTCAGCAAAAAAACGCATGGTAATGGCCGGAACCAGAAACAAGTAGAGCCACGGCGCCAGCGAAAAAAGGCCTTCGAGGGTGGCATAACCGTTGTCTGGAATGTTGTATGCGCCGGGAAAAACCCACAAAAACAGGCCGGTAACCAGCAGAAAAACCAAAATGGCCAGGTACCCAATCAGCGAACCGAAAAATGTTTTTATCTCTTTTTTGAATAAGCTGTACATTTCAGTTTAAAGTTTCGAGTTTAAAGTTTCGAGTTTAAAGTTTAAAGTGACCAATGCCCAGTGCCCAGTTCTCAATTTCTCAATTTCCCAGTGCTCAGTTCTCAATTTCTCAATTTCCCAGTGCTCAGTTCTCAATTTCTCAGTGCTCAGTTTTCAATTTCCCAGTACTCAGTTCACCATTTCTTCCATTGCTTCCTGCACCATTTCCATCTCTTCGAGCAAATAGCCGGCTCCGGCAAATTTGTCGATGATGAACAGGGCGTAGCGGATGTCGATGGAGATGTTTCGGTTCATGTCGGGGTCGTACATGATGTCGCTCATGGTGCCTTCCCAGCAGCGGTCGAAGTTCACGCCAATAAGGTGTCCGCTGCCGTTAACCACCGGGCTTCCCGAGTTGCCGCCTGTGGTGTGGTTGGACGCCGTAAAGCAGACTGGCATGTACCCGTTGGCAGCATAAGGTCCGTAATCTTTGGTGCGGTAAAGTTCGCGCAGCCGCTCGGGCACGTTGTAGTCGTATATTTCAGGGTTGTCTTTTTCCATAATTCCGTCGAGGGTGGTGTAGTGTTTGTATTTGACTCCGTCGAGCGGATAGTAGCCTTCCACCTGTCCGTAAGCCACACGCAGGGTGAGGTTGGCATCGGGGTAAAGCGGTTGCCCTTCCTTCATTTTCATGATGCCGGCCATGTATGTTTTCATGTTGCTTTCCTTGTGAACGTTAAGGGTATCAACCACTGGTCTAATGGCAGTTTCATAGTGGAAGTTCAGGCGGTTGTACAATTCCACCAGCGGGTCTTTGCGCAGCCGCAGCAGTTTCCGCTCGTTGCCTTCTTCCAGCAGCTCCTTCAGTTGTTGTTCGTCGGCCAGTATTGATTTTCGGTACACCCGCTGCACCAGTTTTTCCTGTCCGTGTTTGTTCAGCAGGTCTGTGAGGTAGGCTGGCAGAAACAAGGGGTTCAGGTCGTTTGCCAGCAGGGGCAGCAGGGTTTCAAACAACTGTTCGTCTATAGCCGGGTCGAAATCTTTGAAAAAGCCCGGCAGGAAATTCAGGATGCCGGTGAGTTGCTGTTCCAGCCGTTCATTCTGGTTGTTTTCGAGGTTTCCCACCAGGTTGTTCACCATGGCGGCCACCCTGAAAATTTCCACTCCGCGCAGCACAATTTCGGAATAGTAGTCGGTGGCTTTGATGTAATTGCGGTAAGTGGCATACAGCTCGTCGAAATTTTGGAACACCTCGCGGTATTCGGTTTCCCAGGTTCCGTTATTTATGGCCCAGGCTTTGAACTCCGCTTCAAAGTCTTGTTTTTTATTCACCGCATTGAGGCGTTGCAGCCCGATGATTTCTCCCTGCCACCGTTTCCAGGCATTGCTGATGGAGGCATGTTTGGCCGAATACTGGATGCGTACTTTTGGGTCGGCTTCCATGGCGGCGCCAATGATTTCCAGCTTTTCGTCGCGAATGGCAATGCGGTCGGGGTCGCGCTGGTTCATCACAATGTCAACCTCGTGCGACGGGATATACTGTGTGGTGCTGCCAGGGTTGCCAAATACCATGGTGAAATCGCCCTCCTGAATGCCTTCCATAGAGACGGGAAAATATTTTTTCGGAGAGTAGGGCACGTTGTCGGGCGAATAGTCGGCGGGTTCGTTGTTCTCATCAGCGTAAATGCGGAACAGGGCAAAGTCGCCGGTATGGCGGGGCCACATCCAGTTGTCGGTGTCGCCGCCAAACTTTCCGATGGCCGATGGTGGCGCTCCCACCAGGCGCACATCGCGGTAAACCTTATAAACATACAGGTAGTACTGGTTGCCATAGAACAGCGGTTTTACCTGGGTAAGGAATTTCCCCCGTTCGGAAGCCCTGCGCTCAATTTGCGCGGTGTTTTCCTGTATCTTTTTTTGTTGTTCTGTTGTTTCCAGTTCTTCGGTTCCCCCCAGCACTTCGCTGGTTACGTCCTGCATGTATTCCAGAAAACGCACGGTAAGGCCCTGGTTCGGCAGTTCTTCCTCGCGGCTCATGGCCCAGAAACCATCGGTGAGGTAGTCGTTTTCCACGGTGCTGTGTATCTGAATTTGCCGGTATCCGCAGTGGTGGTTGGTAATTAGCAGGCCGTCGCCGGAAATCAGGCTGGCAGTGCATCCGCCGCCAAAAACCACCACGGCGTCTTTCATGCTGGCGTTGTTGATGTCGTATATGTCTTGTGCCGTGAGCTCAAATCCCATTTCCTGCATTTCGGCCAGGTTGTATTTTTCCAGCAGCAGCGGAATCCACATGCCCTCTTTGGCCGCAAGGGATTGAATCACAAAAATCAGCAACAGAATGGAAAGCTTTATTCTTCTCATTTTATATTGTTTTTTTTCAATGAAAGGCAAAAATAGCAAAAGTTTGCAGCCAGACGAATGCGGGCTCTGATAAACCGCAGGCAGTTGTTCGGAGCTCGTCCCCCTTGGCTGAGATAATTCATTTGGAAAACGAATGACGTATGCAAAGCCTGCCTGTTCGTCAGACAGGGGGGATTTCAGTAGGATTCAGAATTATTTTGCTAAACGAGATTTTTGATTGTATTTTCAGGAAAGGACACTTCTCAGTTCTCGGCGCTCAATTCTCAGTCCCCAGTTCCCAGTGCTCAATTCTCAGCTCTCAGTTTCCAGTTCCCTTACTGCAACTTCTTGTACTTAATCCGTTTCGGTGTTGTGTCGCCCAGTCGTTTTTTGCGGTTTTCCTCGTATTCGGTAAATGAGCCTTCGAAAAAATGTACACTGGCCTCGCCTTCAAAGGCCAGGATGTGTGTGGCAATGCGGTCGAGAAACCAGCGGTCGTGGGAGATGACCACTGCACAACCGGCAAAGTTTTCGAGGCCTTCTTCCAGTGCCCGCAGCGTGTTTACGTCAATGTCGTTGGTCGGTTCGTCCAGCAGCAGCACGTTGCCTTCTGCTTTCAGGGCCAGGGCCAGGTGCAGGCGGTTTCGCTCGCCCCCCGACAACACGCCGCATCTTTTCTCCTGGTCGGAGCCGGTGAAGTTGAACCGCGCCACATACGCCCTTGCGTTCACCTGCCGGTTGCCCAGCAGGATGGTTTCCGTACCGCCCGAAATCACCTCAAAAACCGATTTGTTGGGGTCAATGGCTGCATGGGTCTGGTCCACATAACTGATTTTTACCGAGTCGCCAATTTCTATGTTTCCGGCATCGGGTTCCGCCTGGTTCATAATCAGTTTGAACAGGGTGGTTTTTCCCGCGCCGTTGGGGCCTATCACTCCAATGATGCCTGCCGGCGGAAGTTTAAACGACAGGTTTTCAAACAACATGCGGTCGCCATACCCTTTGGCCACATTTTCCATTTCAATCACCTTGTCGCCGAGGCGCGGACCGTTGGGAATGAAAATCTCCAGCTTTTCTTCCTTCTGCTTCACATCTTCGCTCATCATTTTATCGTAGGCATTCAAACGGGCTTTCGATTTGGCCTGCCGTGCTTTGGGCGCCATGCGCACCCATTCCAGCTCGCGTTCCAGCGTTTTGCGCCGTTTCTGGCTGCCTTTTTCTTCCTGCTCCAGCCGCCTGGCTTTCTGTTCCAGCCACGATGTGTAATTGCCTTTCCACGGAATGCCATGCCCCCGATCAAGTTCCAGAATCCAGCCGGCCACATTGTCGAGGAAGTAGCGGTCGTGGGTGATGCAGATAACCGTTCCCTTGTATTGGGCCAGGTGCATCTCCAGCCACTGGATGCTTTCGGCATCGAGGTGGTTGGTTGGTTCGTCCAGCAGCAGCACGTCGGGTTCCTGTAGCAGCAGGCGGCACAAGGCTACACGCCGCCGTTCGCCGCCCGAAAGCTCACTCACCGGTTGCCCGTCGGGAGGGCATTGCAGCGCATCCATGGCCCGCTCCAGCCGGGTGTCGAGGTTCCAGGCGTCCATCTGGTCGATTTTCTCCTGAAGCCTGGCCTGTTCTGCCATCAGCCGGTCCATTTCGTCCGGGTTTTCATACACCTCGGGTAGCCCGAATTTCAGGTTGATTTCTTCGTAGGCGTTTAGCACATCCACCACTTCCTGCACGCCTTCCTTCACTACCTCTATCACCGTTTTCGATTCGTCGAGGTGCGGCTCCTGCTCTAGCATGCCCACCGAATAGCCCGGGGCAAAAACCAGTTCGCCGTTAAACGATTTTTCTTTGCCGGCAATGATGCGCAGCAGTGTCGATTTTCCGGAGCCGTTCAGCCCGATGATGCCGATTTTTGCACCCAGAAAAAACGACAACGAAATGTCTTTGATGATGGTGCGGTTGCTGGCCGGGTAAGTTTTGCTCACCCGGTACATCGAAAAAATGATTTTTTGGTCGTCGCTCATTTCAGGTAAGGATCAATTATGTTTATCAGTTCCTCTTTTTTTATGGGCTTGGTAACGTAACTGTTGCAACCGGCATCCAGTGCCTTTTGACTGTCGCCCGAAAGTGCGTATGCCGTTTGGGCAATGATGGGAATGGTTTTGTTAAATTTTCTGATTTCGCGGGTGGCGATGTATCCGTCCATTCCCGGCATTTTCAGGTCCATCAGAATGAGCGCGGCATCGGGGTATTTTTTCAGCGCCTCAATGGTTTCCCTGCCATCAAACGTGTTTACCAGTTTGCAGTTGTAACCGGCAAGCAGTACCTCCAGTAAAATAAAGCTGACATAGTCGTCTTCTGCAACAATAACTACTTTTTTTTTCTGTGCTTTCATCCTTGTTTGACATATCGGTTAATTTTGGAGTAAAACTAAAAAAAAAAGCACATCCCGCTTACGCAGGACATGCCTTTTTT